>Ga0172381_10003203_pt1 | contig 17506 bp, 16 predicted proteins | sample Leawel6488metaG_FD_119754 | JGI IMG/M metagenome (GOLD analysis project Ga0172381, IMG submission 119754) | Leachate microbial communities from a municipal landfill in Southern Ontario, Canada - Leachate well 64-88 metaG | ecosystem: Engineered > Solid waste > Landfill > Unclassified | place... | reverse complement strand
TAAATCTTTTTCTAATTTATTATTATGATGTTTTTCATCAAATTCATATACAATATTATTTTCTTTATCATAACCATCAACCCAATAACCAAGTTCTTTTATATAAAATTCACCACCATTCATTGCATGTTGTATGTGAATACCTTCTTTTAATGATATTTCATCAAACAATTTACAAGCATCTTTATTAAAATTTGGTACTAATTGGTGACCATTTAATTTATTTTCTTCTAACCTTTTTATTAATTTTAATCTTCTAACCTTATCACCACATTTTGGACAATTTCTTTTCAAATGATTTGATGGTGTCACTAAAAAAGAACCATGTTCAGGACAAATAATTTCGACTTTTTTATTTACCGTATTAAATATTACATTAGAATAATCAAATTTATCTAAATATATTTCTTTTGATTTATCTAACCATTTATTTAATGATAAAATAATTTCATCGTATCTATTACATTTTGTACAACCAATAAAATTTTTTGGTTTTACCAATACATCACCATGTATTGGGCAAATGATGTTTACTTTTGTATAATTGTTTATATAATTTATTTTAGAATAATCATACTTATTACCATATTTTAGTATTAATTCATCTATAAAAACTTTTTGTTCTTTTTCATTTCTAAATATTTTTGATGCATTTTCATCACCATATCTTTTTTTATTTGTTGTCTCTCTTTTATTAGTTCTTATATTTTGAAAACCATCACCATATTTCATACTATTTGTTTTATATTCTTTTATTTTAGCACATGATGTATTACAACAATATATAGGATATTTTGATATATTTTTATTATATGCTTGATTACTTATGACTTTTTCATTGCCACAAATATCACATTTGACTTTTATTTGTACTTGTGATCCTTTTGTTAAATCTTTAACATTTATTGAAATTTCATCACCGACATTACAATTATATCCTTTATTTCTATAATATTTTATTGTTTTCGTTGATATTATTAGTTTTACATTTTCTGTTATTATCATATCATACCTAATTTTTTTTCTATAGATTCTAATCTATCTTTTAGATTTTTGATATCACTAATGTTTTCGATATATTCTAATAGTATTTCATCGACAAAACCGACAATTTTTTTATTATTATTTTCACAAAAAAATTTAAGTTTTTCATGAGTTTCTGTTTTTATTTTAATTGATTTCATACGATATATATTAATTTTTATTAGCCATTTTTTTCTATTATAGTATCTATATTATAAATGGTTTTCTATTTGATAATTTTAATATATAAAATAAAAATATGAAATATGAAAAACATAAAAACATTTGAAAATTTTTCAGACAATAGAAAAGTTTATTCATTGGATGAATTACATAAAATGGAAAAATGGATTGAAGAATTTTGGGAAAAATTAGGAAATTATGAACAAAGTGCTATTGGTTCAATATTTGCGGATATACAAAATGAATTTGGAGAAGATGTTGAAGAAATTATTGATCATATGTATAGTGCAAACAAATTATATTATCATCAAAATGGTTTAACTGTTTCAACTGGTGGTATAGACACATATGATTTTATTGAAAATTTCGAAAACATTAAATCTTTTGTTGATGATTTATTAAATTAAATAACTAAAATAAAATAAAATAAAAAGTCCATTAAATATTTAATGGACTTTTTTGTTTTTTTATGATATAATAAATTATGAGTGAGTTAATGGTAGATATAAAAAGTTTTTTTGATAGTATAAATTTCGATGAAACGAATGCATTAAAGAAATGGTTTGATGTAATAAAATCAAGTGGCATTTCTATATCAGATGAAAAAATGATGATTAAATTGTGTGTTTTTGTAGAAAAATATTCAAGATTAGAAGATCATATTAATAATTGTATGAAATATGCTCTTATGTCACCACCAAATAGTTATTATAATAAAAACAATTATCCATCATGGTATATACCATTAATAGATGTAATTAAAAAATTCAGTAAAGTAATTGATTGTTTTATGACTAATAATTCAAGATTTCCAATAAAATGTGAATTTTATAATATAATTACTAATAAAAAAGGAATAGAATTAACAAATGGTATTATTATAGAAGATGGTAATATTATAAAAAATTCATCAATTCAATCGATATATAATAAATTAAATGTTGTAATTGATAGAGAAATTGATTTTTTTATGTTTCCAGAAAAAAGAAAACTTTTATTAAGAAAAGAAAAATTAGATAGTTTATAATGCAAAAAATGATAACAATCGATGCACAAGAAATCGAGAAAATGGAAAAAACTATTGAATTTTTAAGAAAAGAAGTTGAAAATTTAAGGATATTAGAATTCAATTTAAAAAAAGAAATTTCTTTTTTGAAAGATTCAGGCGAAAATATATTAGTTATTGTAAAATCGACTGATAATCCAGATATACATGAATATAAAACGGTTGAAAAAAATGTAATATCTGAATTGGTTGTAGAAAATCAAAAAGTTAGAGAAAGATATGATGAACTTAGTAGAAAAAATGATAATTTGGAAAATCAAAAAAGTATGATATTATTGAAATATCAAGAAATGTCAAATAATTATCAATCAATAATAGATAAATATGAAAATCATATTAAATCAGTAGAAAATAGAGGGTTATTTGATAGAATATTAAATAAAAAAGAAAATATTATAAATAATTATAAAATCGTAGAAAAAACTTTATCATTAGATATATCAACTGAAGATAAAAAAGAAAATATAGATATAAAAAGACCAAGAGGTTGGAATTTATTGCCTGAATTTGTTGATGAAAATGGTAATGTTTATAAAAGAGGAATTTTACAAAAAAACAAATAATATGAAAGAATCAGAACAAATAATATATAATATGAAAACACCAACATCATTACCATATGGTTTACAAATTGCGGCAGGTGCAACAGAATTAGATAATATAAAAATAGTACCAGTAAATGATTGGATTAAACTATATAGAACTTTATCAGTATTACCATTTTTTAATCATGAAGAACGATTAATAAAAAAATGTATAAAAAAATTAAATAATGATATTAAAAAACAAGTCAAAATCAATAGAAAATCAACAATATATGTATATTGTTTATGTAAAATTGTAGAAAGAGGTTTCTTTGTTTGTGCTGAAATGTCATACGAAATAAGATAATTATTACATTAAGTAAAAAATAATATAAATAACTATAAAAACAAAAAATAGGACCAAAAGAATTAGATATGTAGTTCATATGAATTATATTTATTTAATAGAAGCAATTGGTGATCACGAAGTAAAATATAAAATTGGTTTCACAAAAGATGAAAAAAATCTAAAAATAAGATTAAGAACAATACAAACTGGTAATCCTTATAAGTGTAAAATAATTAAAACATTCAAAACGAAATACAAACGTAAAGTTGAAATTACATTACACAATAAATTCAAACCATTTAGACAAAAAGGTGAGTGGTTTAATTTGGATTTGGAACAAGTAACAAATTTCACAAAATATTGCGAAACAATTGAAGATAATTTTTCAATTTTAGAAAAATCAGGAAATCCATTTTTTAATAAAAAACAATAAAAATATGAATTTAATAAAAGTAAAAACAATACAAGTATATGGTTATGATGGTTCTGAATATGAATCAGTATCATATGTTATAGGTGAAGTGACAGATGAACCATATAGTCAAGATGATGAACCATATAGTCAAGATGATGTGGTAGAACATGATGAACTATATTTAGAATATAATAAATATATAAATTTAGGAGAAATATCAGAACATGAAGAAGATATATTAAGTAAATTTGGTATTATATAAACTTTATCATAAAAAAGAAATATAAAAAAGAAAAACAAATTATATGAAAATATTTATATCACCTTCTGATCTAGTTGAAAGATGCTTATGGTCAAATTATGTAAAATTTGTATTAAAAATAAGAGATGAAGAAAAACTCAAACAAATAATGATCGATGATAAGGTGGAAGTTTTATCAGAAAATGATGCATATGTTATTGGTTTATTGAAATATATTAAAACTGAAAATTTAGTACATAGATGTAAATTAGAAATTGAAGATATTCTTAAAATAAAATCAACAATTATAACTGTAGATAATGTCGATAGAGTATTAATTAATAAAGCATCTCTCATTAAAGATTTATTGGACTTTAAGTATAGATTTCCTGATTATTATCAAGCAGATGAAGTATATAAAAAATCAATAGTAGAATTAAATACATTCACTAATAATTTATTAGATATCATTAATAATTTCACTGAATATCCATTGACGATAAAAGATAAAAATTACACATTTGTTTTATCAGGTGATGTTAGTAAAAATATAAAAGTATAAAAAATGAAAATCCAGTTAATCTGGATTTTTTATTTCCAGTTTTTATTAGGATAATTAGTAGTTTCTAATATTTTATGTGCATTATCAATCAATATTAAATTATATTCATTTCTAACAATTTCTTCTAATAAGAAATCTACTTTTTGGTTTTCTGGTATTATATCATTAAAAACTTTTAGATTTGTGAATTTTATATCAGAACCAAGTACGCTTAAATTATTTTCAATATCAAAAGATTCTGATACGAAATCTAATTCCAATGTTTTGACTAATTCTAAATTATTACAATATATTTCTTCAGTATTATTTATTTTGACATAACCTTCTGATATTTTTTCTGTTATACCTGTTGTGTTATAAATAGACAATTCTTCCATAGCATGATTTAATGTATTAAACATTAATACTTTTATATCAGAATTTTTTCTATAAATATTGAAATTCATAGTATTCATAGATTGATCAACATTTATTAAACCAGCATACCATACATTAGTTAATAAATCAACTTTCATTTTATATTGTTTTTTATTTATGAAGAAATATAAAATACCACCTCTATAATAAATTTTATATCCACTTTTTTTAATATCATCATAATTATTTAATAGATTGAAATCATTGCCATTTATTATATCATATGAATCTATTACACTTTGACTTATATAAGAATCTTCTTTATATAAATTATTGAAATTAAACCAAAATGTAAAAGAACGATTATCACCTTTACCTAATATTTTATCTGATTTTTTATATTCAATTGCTATTTTATTTTTTATTGTTTTATCACTTAAATTATAATAATTTTTTATTACATCAAAATTATCTATAATAATTTTATCACTAACAATTTCAACTTTTTTAGATATTCTTTGTCTATATAATTCTAATGTTGTTGGTTTCAATTGTTGTTTATTTGCAACATTCATACTTTCTTCTTTCATTGATTCACCAAATAAATCATCAAATGATGTATTGTTAGTAAGTGTATCAATTGCTGTTTTACTGTCTTGTATAAGATTTCTAATATTTGTTCTTTGTTCATATTTTTCTAATACTAATTTATAATATGTACTTTGATTCATTATACTTCTAAATGCTTGTGCATGTTTAACTATAAACATATTTCCTGTCATACAAAAATATATCATATCATCTTCACTAGGTCTTCTTGTTATACCAAATGCATTCTTGAAATCATCTTTCATTATATGTATTTCAAATGTATCAAATAAATCTAGATTAAATTGATTTAATATAACTGTTTCGTTTGGAAATTTATTATCAGGAACTAATACTTTAATTTGTTTATAGTCAACAATGTTTTTCAATGTGTACTCATGTACATATTTATCTATACCATTACCATCTGGATCAGTTAAGTGATAATCTACTGTCCATCCAGCTATACCAGATACTTGATTACCTAACATATTTGCAAAATCTGTAATCTTTTGGAAATCATATGGATTGAAATAACCACTTTTTGCAGCAGCAGTATTATTTTCAGTAGTTAAATTTGCAGCAGTTGCTGTACCATAACTTGATATATTACTAGTCAATAATGAATTATTTGCTAATTGTGATGTTAATGATTTTATACAATCTTCTTTCAAACCATATCTATTTGTTTTCAAATAATTAGCTGAAACATTTTGAAAATCACCATCTAAGATTATATCATATACAGTCAATGCACTACCATTATTTTCTATAAAATATTCAAAATTAACAAATCGTAATGGATCAATTTTTGAATTTTTTATATTTTCTGTTGTTAGTGGTTTATATTCAGAATATGTTCTACCATTTGTTTGTGTATATCTAAATTTTATATTATAATTATTGTGATTTGATAATACTTGAAAATCATTTAATCCAAATACTTTATATGTATCTTTTGGAGCTAATATTACTTTTTCTCCTTGATTTAGTTGTGCAACTGAATCAAAAGATGATAATGCATATTCACCATTAATGAAAAAATTATTAATATAAATAGTATTTCCAATACCATTGCCATCATTTACATATATAAAATAAAAATCAAGATATAATTCAGAACAAACTATTAATGTATTAATAGTATCACCAGTTATTGATTCTAATGGTAATAAATCACTCCAATCATCACCATTTTTATATTTGAAATATTTTTTTATATAATTTGTTGATGTTTCTGTTTCTATATCAATCGTATATGAATCAATAGATGCAATTCCTTGTATTGGTCCTATTGATAATTTCAATTTTGGATTATTATCATTTAATTCTACTGGACCACCAGTGAATGATATCATATATGATTCATCAGGTCTTTTTGTTAATGTGTATGTTAATTCAGCCATATTTCTATATATAATTTAAAATAATCCAATATCATTCATATTAAATAAATAATCATATTCGATTTTTAATTTTGGATCAAATTTTATTATTTTTTTCAATATATTTATTAAATCTGGATAATTTTCTAATAATAATTTTTGTGTTTTGATGGTATACTTATCATTTATTGACATATCTGAATAACTAAGTTCATAGTTTTCAGAATATTCAAATGGATAATCACCATCATTATTTTTTATAATATTAACTTTATTTTTCAACATATAACATACTATGTCTAAATAACCATTTTCAAATGCTATATGAAGAATTGTGTTATTATTTTTATCCTTTGAATTCAAATTTGCACCTTTTTTATGTAATAATCTTATTACATCTAATCTATTGTTAGATGTTGCATAATATAAACAATCATCATTTATTTCTGCACCTTTTTTTATTAATAATTTCAATAAATCTAATTCTATTTTTTTATCTTCTTTACTTTCATCAGAACCACATTTTGAACAAACTAATTCTATAACAGAATCAATATCTGATGGATATTTATTTTCTTTTGTATTATTAAATATATCTATACTATTATCTGATATTAATAAATTGTATGCTTTATCTATATATGAATAATATAAATAGTTCCAAAATAATTCACTATTTGTTTTATTGTGTATTATAAATTGTTCAAATGTTTTCATAATTATTAAAATAAACCTATATCATTCATATTAAATAAAAAATCAAATTCATTTTTTATTTTATCATTTATTTTTATTTCACCATTCATTTCATATATTGCTTCTTGAAATGGTTTATTTGCTTCTGGGAATTTTGAAAATAATAATTTTTGAAATTCATATGTATTAACATTATCATTATAAGAACTATCTTCACCAAAAGATAAAAATATATATTTATCGAATGTCAAATCATTCTCACATTCCATTATTTTCATGAAAGAATTTAATTCATTTTTTGTAGCCAAAAAATCTAAATGATATGAACCATTAAATGCATTCATATTTTCACAAATATCATAAACTTCAGATAAAATATCAATATCAACTAATGATAAATTGTGTAGTTTATAACTATTATCACCTTTATCATACATTTCAAAATCTAAATATAATTTATCAATAGATTTATTTCTATTAATATCATTAAATAAAATAGTTTTCTTTTTATTTTCTTTTGATATAATAAATGTTTTTAATTCCCATTTTTTGAAACAATCTTCAAATTTATCTATTATATCCTTTCGAATTTCGTCTAACTTTTGTATATAACTTTCAAATGTTTTTAATTTTTTCATAACATATATATAAAAAATCATTTTACAGATTTCTATTTTAATATATAATAAAAAAGTATTAATTTATTATGAAAATACAAGCAAATACATTATTAAGTACCGCAGATAAAACAATAGAATTTTATAATTCTTCAATTGTTGTAAAAGATGGTCCTAATATGGGTGGTAGTATAAAATTAGGTGATTTACAAATACCATACGATTCATTTTTCACATCAAAAATGACATTACCGAGTAAAGGTAAATATTTTCCTATATTATATGGATTTTTAGGTACAGATGTAACATTTTTAATGGTTAAAGTTAATTATGGTGGAGATATATCAAATCCTCAAACATGCGAAAATAAAGATAAAATAATCGAATATTATTTAGAAAATAGTCCTTCAGAAATAAGAAATATTTCACAATTATTAATATTAACTGGTAATGAAAATCATAGAATACCACAAGTATATTTATATAATCCATCTGATTATGATGTTACTGTTGAAATATTAGTTTCAAATATTGGTGAAAACACTATAACAAATAATTTAGTTGGTACATTTAGTACAATAACTGGATTAGCATATAATGATATAATTACAGATCAAATATTCAGTATAAATTATACTGGTTCTACACAATATGAAATATTAGATATAGAAAATAATATACAAATGATTATACCATATAATAACATAGATATAACAAAAATAGAAGGTGATACAATTACTATAATAACAAAATCAACAGATCCGATTAAATTGACATTTATAAGTGAAACACAAGCAAAACAAGCATTTAGTCGTATAAATTGGGTTAGAGAACTTACTAGTCAAAGATATTTAACAAAAATAAATTTAGGTATGGATATAACTGCACCAGTAATTACATTCAAATCATCTGAACCAACAGGTATTACATATGCAACACCAATATTGAAATCTGATATAGTATATTACTTTATTCAAAGTATTGTTGACAATAGAGATGGTATAATAAATAATAATAATATTAATTTGATGATATATAAAGTATCATCTGGTGAATTATTTGATAGTATTACACAAATTGGTGATTATATTTTAACATTTTACATATCTGATATTGCTGGAAATCAAACAGCATATATAGAAAAAACATTTTCAGTTACTAATTAATTATGAGTATAATATTAAATGTCAATAATTTTACGAAACAACCATCAGAAGGTGATACATTAATATACATATATGTTCCATCTGGTAAAATAATTATGCAAATAGATCCTTATTCATCATCTTTTACGAATAAGGGTTCATTTGTTTATATTATTACAGATGGTAAACAAAATTACCAAAATGTTTTACAATTTGGCAATGATAGTGATGCATCTAATGCTGTATCACAATTAAATATTATAAAAAGTTATTTTATTGATAAAATAAATAATACTGATTTTGCATCGAATTATGATTTTTTACAACATACAGGAAATACTAATTTACACATAAATAATATATTATCTGATGCATTAAATAGTGCAAATAATCCTTCATTAAGTAATCCATTTATAACGATTTCTGATATTGGTATATATTCTGGTGATACAAAACAAGTAAAAATATCAGTAACTGATGATACAGAAGGATATTTAATAGATAAATTATCTGGTTCTACTTAACAATAATAAGAAATTTGATAGTAACATTATGGTTTGTTGCAACATAAAATAAATATATAAAATGGAAATAGGAATATATAAAATAATAGATACATTAGTACCAGAAGGATTATTGAATTCAATGAAAATGTTTTTAATAATAGATTGGTATTCACATTAAATGGTGTCAACCAAAATATAAATGATTTTTATAAATGGATACAAGTTGATATATTAGAATATGTGAAAGAAAATTTCATTGTAAAAAAATCAGATATTGTTTATGATCCTGTTTGTTGTAAAATTATATTCAAATCAAATAATGCATGTACAGGAATAACATCATTTGATTTTGGTGATAATACAAAAACTAAAGTAGTAACAATAAATAATCATATATTTGAAAATATTAAATATTTTACATATATACCTATACAAACATCAGAAAAAAATTTAGTTGACTTTGCATCAAATAATGTATCTTTTAATATAGAAAATATTATAAATGGTATATCGTATGATATAAGAGCAGTGTCAGTAAATGGTACTAGTGGTATTTATACAATAAAACATATATTATGTTTATATTAATTTATATTTGTTTATAATTTGCAATAAATCCACTTTCATTTTTAATAGTTCTCATTAATTTCAATTCTGATGGTAAATTATTTTTATAATCACCTGATATATCTGTACATATAATAGTTTCTCTTATTTCACCACTATCATCTCTCAATTTCATTGGTAATAATGATTTTTGTTCTAATTTGAAATCAAGATGATCAGATAAAACATTTTCTATATATTCATTTAATTTTAGATTTTTTCTTTTACAATGTCTTTTCAAAGATTTATGTAAGTCATCACTTATTACTATTGTTTTCATAATTATTTTTATTATTTTGTATGCTTTATATATAAAGACTATCATCTGGAAAAATGTAATTTTTTTGTAATAAAAAAGTAAACCTATTGTAAAACAAGGTTTTTTATAATAAAATATTAATATATACATAAAAATGAAATAATAATCACATGATAAATTATAATTACGAACTGTCAAATTTTGTTGCAACACCAAGTGAAAATGATGTGACAATAAAAATATTTGATAAAAATGGTAGTTTAATGTATTCTATCAATCCGAACCTTTGTTATTTTTATTACAAAAATAATCTGATAATAATAAAATCTGATAACAATGAAGATATAACATTAGATTTCAAAGATACTGAAACATCAATACAAGCATTAAGTAAATTAAATGATGCAAAAAAAATAATAGTAGAAAAAGCTAATTCTACATCTGAATATTTCACAAAATCTGAAATATTAGTTGATGGTGTACTTGATAGTAGATATTATACAACTGGACAAACAAATAACATACTTGAAAATTATTTAACAAGTTCTTATACAGCAAATTTTAATGATTTGTCTGGTTTAACTTTCAATAATTTATTAAATGGTGAAGTTTTAACTTATATCGATGGTGTTTGGACTAATTCAGCATTCACTTTTGATACTAGTGCATTTACAAGTAATTATTATACAATAGAAGAATTGAATTCATCTGCATCAACTGCAACAATAAATTTTAATAAAATTATAAATAAACCAACTACACTTATTGGATATGGTATAACTGATGTTTATTCTACTGGTGATACATACACAAAAGATGAATTAAATGGTAATAAATGGAATGGTACTGATGCTGTTTTAGATACTAGATATTATACTAGATCTTGGATTGATACACATTTTTATGATATAAATACAATGAATGCTATTTTATCTGGTGGTACAATTGGTGGTGGTTCAGGTGGTATAACAATAATAACTGATATAAGTGGTGTAACATCATATTCTAAAACATACCCAGTAAATGGTATTATTACAGTATTAAATTCAATTGGTGAAGAAGTATTATGTGATAAATCATATTCAGATGATGGATTAACAATAAATATAGATTTCGATGGTAATTTATTCAATGGTAGAATTATATTTATAGGAACAACAAATTCAACAGAACAATCATGGTCGACTGGTGAAACAATCGATTATATAAATAATAATTATTATAATAAAACATACATCAATAATAATTATTCAAATACTGCACACACACATTCATTAAGTGGTTTAACTGATATTAATTTATCATCAGTATCAAATTATGATTTATTAATGTATTATAATGGTGAATGGGTAAATAGTGAATATAATATTGACTTAACTGATTATTATACAAAATCTGAATTATATAATACTGGACAAACATATACAAAGACTGAAACAAATAATTTAATATTATCTCATACAATATTAACTGGTATAACAAATCCACATAAAATTTCATTTTTTGATTTAGAATCTACTGCACATACGCATGATATATATGTTACAAAAGAAGATTTGAGTGGTGGTACAATAGATAGTAGATATTATACAAAAGAAGAATTAAATGGTGATAAATGGTTAGGTTCTGATGCAGTTTTAGATATAAGATATTATACAAGAACTTGGATAGATAATCACTATAATGATATTAGTGCAACTACAATATTCATAAATGATATTTTATTGAATTATTATACATCTGCTCAAACATCATCATATTTACAAAATAAATCAAACATAAATCATACACATATATTGAGTGGTTTAACTGATACAAATATATTTAATCAAACTGATAATCAATTTTTAGTGTATTCTGGTGGAACATGGATAAATAAAACGATATCATATGCTAGTTCAAATGATTTGAATAATTATTATACAAAAACAGAATTAAATGATGGTTCTTTGAATAATAAATATATTTCTTTAAGTGGTTCATCTAATATAAGTGGTTCATTAATACCATCTATATCAGGTTTGTCATTAGGTTCAGAAACTAATCCTTGGTCTGAATTATGGGTATCACAAAATACGATTTATATTGGTGGTATACCTATTAGTATATCAGAAAATGGTGAATTAATAGTTTCTGGTCAAACAATAGCAACAACAAGTGGTACATCAGAAATGTATTCATTAACATCACATACACATAATAATTTTTATACAAAAAATGAAGTATACACATCTGGTGAAACAAATAATTTGTTAATTGATTATTATACATCTATTCAAACAAATAATTTGTTAATTGATTATTATACATCTGGTCAAACAAATAATTTGTTAATTGATTATTATACATCTGGTCAAACATTGTCATTAATAAATGATAAATTAATTGATTATAGTTTAACATCACATACACATAATTATGTATTAGATGATATGAATGATGTTGATATTTGGTCTATTTTAGAAGGACAATTTTTATTATATTCTGGTGGAACATGGACAAATAAAACTATAGATTATTTGAAATCATCTGATTTGAATAATTACTATACGAAAACTGAATTAAATAATGGTATATATGATAATAGATATATTAGATTAAGTGGTTCATCTGGTATTACTGGAAGTCTAGTACCTGCAACTGTAGGTTTATCATTAGGTTCTATATCAAAACCATGGTCAGAATTATATCTTTCTCAATCTACTATGTATATTGATGGTGTATCTGTTTCTATTATAGGTGGTCAATTAATAGTTAGTGGAAAAACTATACCATTTACATCAGAAGTTTCTAATACTGCACATACACATGATAATAGATATTATACAAAAACACAATTATTACCAACAACTATATCATCACCATGGGGACAAGGTGATGCTGAATTAGATGCTAGATATTATACTAGATCTTGGATTGATACACATTTTTATGATATAAATATAATAAATATATTATTATCTGGTTTAACTAATGGTGGTAATAATGGTTCAGGTGGTATAACAATAATTACAGAAATTAGTGGTGCCACATCATATTCTAAAACATATCCAGTAAATGGTATTGTTACAGTATTAAATTCGAATGGTGAAGAAGTATTATGTGATAAATCATATTCTAACGATGGTTTAACAATAAATCTTGATTTTGATGGTAATTTATTCAATGGTAGAGTTATATTTATTGGCACAACTACAAATAGTGGTTCTACACAATCTTGGACAACAGGAGAAACAATCGATTATATAAATAATAATTATTATAATAAAACATATATCAATAATAATTATTCGAATACTGCACACACACATTCATTAAGTGGTTTATCTGATGTTGAAATAACATCATTAAGTGCTAATCAATTTTTAAGATATGTTGGTGGCAAATGGAAAAATGTAACATATTCAGTAGATTTATCAAATTATTATACTAAAAATCAAGTATATAATACTGGACAAACATATACAAAAAATGAAGTATTGACTATATTATCTGGACATACATCATTAACTGGATCAACAAATCCTCATAAAATAACATTTTTTAATTTATCAAATACTGCACATACACATGATGATAGATATTATACTAAAGATGAATTATTACCATCTACATTCACACCACCATATGGTCAAGGTGATGCAGTTTTAGATGCTAGATATTATACAAGAACTTGGATTGATACACATTTCTATAATATGGATATGATTGATTTCTTAATAAGTTCTGGCGTAACTTCAGGTGTGACAATAGGTTTATCAGGATATTGGAATAGTGCAACTACAATATCATATATTAGTTCAACAAATTATAATAAGTCAGAAATAAATAATATATTAAGTGGTTATACAACAACAGCACATACACATACAATAGGATCATTAAGTGATGTTGTAATAAATTCTATATCTAATAATCAAATATTAGTATATAGTGCTGGTACTTGGAGAAATACTAGTTATATAACTGATTTATCAAATTATTATACTAAAAATCAAGTATATAACACTGGACAAACATATTCTAAATCAGAAGTATATAATACTGGACAAACATATTCTAAATCAGAAGTATATAATACTGGACAAACATACAATACTGGACAAACATATACTAAATCAGAAGTATATAATACTGGACAAACATATAATACTGGACAAACAAATACATATGTATCTAACAGATTATTAAGTTATAGTACAACTGCACATACACATAAATTAAGTGGATTAACAGATGTTAATATTAGTTCAGCAACAAATGGTCAAATATTAGTTTATTCTAGTGGTGTTTGGGTAAATAGTGCAAATACTGTATCAGTTGATTTATCAAATTATTATACAAAAACTGAAACAAATGATGAAATAGATAGTGCATTATCTTATCATAAAAATTTATATCAAATGTTAGATGTAAATAGTTCAATAACTATGGCAACAATTGGTCAAGCTCTTGTATTTGATGGTAATCTTTGGGTTGCATCTGGTGTATCTATAAATTTATTACCATATTATACATCAGCACAAACAAATGCTATATTTTATACATCAGCACAAACAAATGCTATATTTTCAAATACTGCACATACACATTCATTAAGTGGTTTAACTGATGTTAATGTAAACTCTGTAACAGATGGTCAAATATTAGCATATTCTGGTGGTACTTGGATATCAATGACATCAACACTAACAGGTAATTATGTTGATATATCTGGTGATACAATGATTGGTGAATTGTCATTTAATTTTATGACTGGTTCAACAGATAGAAGTATTTATGTTGATATGAGTGGAACATTGAAAGAAGGTTCTGAAATAATATCTATGTATTTATCAAATCCATTATTAATATCATATATATCTATACAATCAAATTGGTTAGGTAATACATTTAATGGTGATTTATCAGGATATACTATATATGAAGGACAAAGATATATAGATTCTAATTATACATATGAATATTTTGATGGTATATTATATAGAAGTGATTATGCTAAATCAGCACACACACATTCTGATATATATTATACAAAATCAGAATTAAATCCATCTGGTGTTGGTGTATTAGATCATAGATATCTTATGGCATCTGCTCAAACATTTATGTTTGAATTAGGTGATGTGAATTATAATTTAGGTACAATAAATGATAATTCAATATTGAAATATAATGTTGCAAGTGGTGAATGGCGAGCATATGATTTACCTAGTGGATTAACATTTTTACCATCAGTAAATGTGAAATTTGTTGATAATAGAAGTGATATTTATAGTGAAAATGGTTCTATAATATATCCGTTCAAAACAATAGATGCAGCACTATCTGATATAAATAATAAATTTATAATATCTGGTTTAATATCTGGTTATACTATGAATAATATTAGTGATTCAAATAACTCATTATTAAAAGTTGGTATGATTTTAAGTAGTGATGTTACACCATATGGTACAATAATATTATCGAAAAATAATGAAGGTTCAAATAATAATTCTATCATTTTATCAAAACAATCAACTGATACAGGAATAACAGCAATATTAGTTGAAAGATTTTTAATAAATGTTTTACCTGGTTTTTATACAACAACAAACAATATATTAAAAGATGGTGTTTCATATTATTTCAATGAAGGAACAACACTATATTCAACTTCAGATATAATATATTATGGTGGTGATTATAAATTAGTTGATGATGTTAATATATTAGGAAAAGGTAAATTTATAATGGAAACATTATTTACAAAACCATCAAATGTATATGATATACATGAAGATTGTAATATTAATATCGAATTTGATACTGCTGAATTAACAAATCTTATAAATGTGTCAAGTGATGGTGGTAATATATTTATAAATGGTAAAAATCTTGTAACATCAAATACAACTTTATATGTATCAGGTTCAACAAAATTAAATGTAAATATTGAAAAAACAAATACTTCAAGTTTCATAAATTTCAATGGTGTTGAAAAATGTTTAATAAAAGGTGATATAACTGGTTCTATTACATCTACAAATTCTACAATAAATATAGAATCAAATGGAACAAATATTAGTTTAATATTAAATTCTGGTAATATTTATACAAATGGTACAATGGAATTCGATAATATAACATTAAATGGTGGTATTTTAGAAAACAATGGATTATTAATAAATAATTCACAAAGTATATTAGTTAATAATGGTTCTATTCTAAAAAACTATAAAACAATTTATGATAAATCTATTACTACAAATGGTATTTTACATTTAATGTCTGGATCAACATTTATTAATGATGGAAAAATGATTAGAAATAATCAATTAAATCCATTTATAAATTATGAATCAGGTTCAACTTTACAAATATTCAAAGCATATGTAAATGGTCCAGTAAATTCATTCTACAATAATATAGATATGAATGATATAATTGGTGGTACAGTTATAGAAAATATAAATATAACATTATAATATTAAAAAAGCCTATATCTTTATGATATAGGCTTTTTATTATACTTCAAAATATAATCCCCATTTAGTATTATAAATATCTGTTTCTAATTTATCAAATCCTTTATCACCAACAACAATTTTCAAGAAATATTCATATATTTTATTTTTCTCTTTTATTTCTGTACCACCAATACAAAAATAGTTATTTACTATATTTTTCGATACTATATCAATTATAATATAATGTATTCTATTTAATATATCTAACATTTCATTTTTATTTGTTAGTTTTTCATATTCATCATCCAATTTACTATCAGATAATGAAAATGATATGTGATTAACTAAACCTTTATTTTTTTCATCAATGGGGAAAATATCTAATCGATATTCTGTTTTTGATTTTGTAATAAATATTATTTTTATGTTATTTTCATCATAAAATATATCATATTCTGTTTTTATTGGATTATTAAAAATTTCATTTAATAAATTAGTTTTTGAATTTGTATATAATTTCAAATTTTTTTCT
>Ga0172381_10003201_pt1 | contig 17512 bp, 26 predicted proteins | sample Leawel6488metaG_FD_119754 | JGI IMG/M metagenome (GOLD analysis project Ga0172381, IMG submission 119754) | Leachate microbial communities from a municipal landfill in Southern Ontario, Canada - Leachate well 64-88 metaG | ecosystem: Engineered > Solid waste > Landfill > Unclassified | place... | reverse complement strand
GTGCGTGCAGTCGGATGCTCCCGACGGACATGATCATTGATGCTGCATTCTCTGACCTAATCTACTCCTATGCCGGCGGCTCCTGCACACTGCGCCCGAGTGGGCCGTGGTCGATTCCCAATGCGTACACAGGCCCATATGGGGCCGGATGGGGCTGGGAGTGCTTTCAACTCGATGATACCGAAGACGGAGGCTGCGGACCTTATGTGTTTGCGATCCGGTGGCTCATTGGCTTTTCTTGCGGGTCGTTAGCTGTGACATGGTCAGCAACAACACAAATTTACTTATCGCCAGATGGCTATGACCCATGCGTCGGATCAAACAGAGGCGGGGCCACGTACCAAGTCCAAGTTTTTGTCGATGAGCCTGGGGATGAGTGTTTCGAGATGTGTGCAGATGATGGACAGATTGTATTGGTACGAACAGGTCAGTCCCATTATTTAACTGGTAATTTCCCCGATTCAATCACGTTGAGCCGAGAATGAATCGTCGCCTGTGCCGGTGGGAAATAGCGGGCAATGGGGTGCGCTGTGCCACCTGCCGACACGCACAGCGCCGAGCGACGAAACGACACTGTCTGCCAGCGTTGCCACTGCTCGACGATCCCCCCTGCCCCCTCGCCCCGATCCTCGACGCCGCCAACCCGACCACCGACCCAGCCGCCTACGTCTCCCGCCTCCGCCGCTGCCTGGCCGCCGGCTGCAAGCTCATCCACCATGTCGATGGCCGAATCACCTGCGTAGGCCGCGGTCGCCGCTGTGGCTGGCTCGGGGAGTGGGCGGGGTTTCTGGCGGGTGGGGAGGACTGTCCGCATTGGCCGGCCGTTTCGATGGCGTCGGAATCTCGATCACCGACCCGGCGGCCTTCTTAAGCAGGTAGAGCATCAAGGCGCCGCCGGATCGTCCGACGAAACGCGGACTGGCACGGGGCCGACGATTTCGTACGTGCCGCGAGCGATCCGGTTGACGGCTCGGCCGTCCTCCGTGCGGAGCTCCCGCAGCCCATCCGCGTATTCGCGACGCAGACTGCCCTGGTGGGTAACGTCAATTTGGTCGACATATATATCGATCGTGTACTGGTTGCCATCCGCGTCGCGTGCGACAAAAGAGCCTTCGCGCTTCTGCATTGTCTGTACCTTTCTTAAACATCTTGCTACCGCCCCCGCTTCCGAATCCACCGCTGATCCTCTTCGCTGAGCTGCTCCATCGGGATCACGATCACCGACCCGTCGGCTTTCTTGAGCTTCACCTGGCCGGCCGCATAGCTCATGAAATCGGCTTCGAGCTGGAATTGCCCAGACGTATCCTTCCATGTCCGCCGATCAGGCCACCACGGCGTAATAGTCGGAGGGGCTATTTTGGCATCGTCCGGCATCATCTCTGCGGCAGCCCGCTCTACTGCGACCGGGTCCGGCGGCTTGGGTCGCTCGGGAACCGGTTCAGCTTCTTGTTTCTTCTCCGGCTTATCGTCCGGCTTCTGCGCGGCCTCCTCTGTGCGGCCTCGACTAATCCGCCGTGGCGGAAGCTTGACCGGCGGCACTTCCGCCGCCGGCCGAGTGTAGAAGCTGCACTCCCTCATGAGGACATTCCCCATTTTGCCTGCACATTTCCCCGCGATCGTCACCTGCTGACCTGGGAGCAACTTGGCAAGCTCCGACTCTGCCGAGTATGGGAACATGCACTGCACGCCGAACACCCACTCCCTGCTGCGCAGAGAGACATAGGGCGTCCCGAGGATATCCTTGTTGATGTCGTTGATTGTGCCAGTGACCGCAAACCACTTGTCTTTCAGCTCCTGATCGCCGCGGACCTCGTTGGCATTGTAATAGCCGTAGACCGTCGACGCCGGATAGACCTGATAGTCCGGCTCGGCCTCTGGTTGCGATGACGCCGGCGACCGACCGCCGCCTGATGGCGGAGGCCCGCCACCAGTACACGCACACACACACGCAAGAAACGCGGCCGAGACGATAGCCAGGCAGACCCGCGACGCGCACTTCATGATCCAACCCTCCCGCACAAAGCGGGATTCCCTGCACCCGTCCATTTCCACGTACGTATCCGCATCTACGCTAATCCACGGATGCCGCCGCCGCAATCCCTCCGTGGCCAAACCCCCTCTTTCGGGCCAATTTGGAATATTCTGGTAAATTTGCCATTATTCGCCTTGACATTTCTGGTAAATTTACCAATAATAGATAGTAGTGAGGGGCGAACAATTGACCGAGGCGACACGAGGAGACGAGATGGCCAGCAGCAGCAAAACAATCGAATGGACCCTGACAAGCGGCAAGAAGGCCGCCGTCGCGATCGAGTTGCAGACGACCAAGACGGTCGATGCCGACGGCTACAAGATCGACGTGAAGTGCTGCGAGATGCACATCACCGGCTCCGTTGAGGGCCGTGGGACCGTGGGGTACACAATCACGCGCAAGCCGGTGACCGTTGGAGGGACCACCTACCCCGCGACGATCGGTAAGCTCTGTATCCCCGCCGCGTCGCTCGCCGAAATCGATGCCGCCATCGCCGAGATCGAGGCCACGCCGGAGTGGCGGGCCAAGGTGGCGGCTGAGGAGCGGCGAGAGGCCGCGGACAAGGCATATGAGGAGCACCGCGAGAAGATGCGGAAAATCATGGGGTATTGACAACTGACCGGGGCATTTCACTTTTCGACCGAGGAGAACGAGAGATGACGACCACAAAAATCACGCTGATCGAGCGTGACTGCACCGAAGCCGACTATGGCATGATGGCCGACATGGCGATCGTCGAGCACCCCAAGCACGGCAGGCTGTTTATTCGCGAGGGCTACGGCGGCGAGGATTCCCTTGCAGGCGGATCGGTGCGTTGGCGGCACGGAATCGCCTGCCGCATCCAGCCCGGCGACACACTGGAGAGCCTCCGGAGTGATCCGCAAGGCTACCTGGATCTGGTGCAGGGCCACGACCCCGCGCGCCCGGTGCTCACGCTCGATGGGCGCGAGCTGGAGCGGATCGCCGAGGCGACGGGGCTCTGAGGATTAGGTTCGCCGCCCCGGCGGCATCCGAACCCAGCACCGGGGATAGGCTGGGGAGTGAGGGGCACTGACGAGGAGAGAGAGATGATGATGCTGAAGGAAATCGAAAATGCCACCGCCGAACAGTTGGCAAATGAGCTCGCCGCCGCCGGCGAGTACACCGAGGATTGGGAGCGGTGCGGATTGGGTGAGCTCCAGCAGCGTGTGCGGCGGCTGATCGCCACCTACGCCCCGCACGCCGAGCCGAGCTTCGTCGAGCAGATTGCGGCGACCACCGAGTTTCGCCGCGAGAGCGACAGCGACTGGGAACCGCTTGCGGACGCGCCGCCGCCGGTTCAGGACGCGGTCACCAACGAGGTGTGCGAGGCGTTGTGCCGCGACATCCGGCACGAGGTTCCCTCCTGCAACACCGACGAGGCCGGCACCGTGAGCGTCGGCGGCGTGGAGTGGGAGTACCGCCGCTAGTCCACCACCCGCGGACCCGGCCGCATGTTTCACCCCGCTCCGGGATCGGAGGGGAGGAGGAGTAAACACGATGCCAGCCCATCCTGAGCAGGCCGCCGACGAGGTATTCGTGGGCAATCACCACGGCGATATGGTGCCCCAAGAGTTGTCACACATCCCGTCGATGCGCCTGGGCAGCATCGCCTACGACATCGACGGCAAGCGGCTGCCAGAGTCGTACGGGTATCGGCCACTGCTGGTTGGTCGCGGTGCCGACCACGACAGGTACGACAGGATTAGAGAGGCTGCGTTCCGGGCGATCCGGGGCTAAGGCCCGACCAACCACCACCCGCGGACCCGGCCGCATGTTTCACCCCGCTCCGGGAGACGGCGGGGAGAGGGAGAATGACCATGAAACCTTACATCCTGGCCGGCCCCGCAGAGGTCGGCAACGCCTTCGGATACTGGGGCTATGAGGTCCCGGAAGGCAAATTCGCCGTCGTCACGGATGGCGAGTACGCGAACGGCGGCCGCGGCCCATCCGTGGTCGGCAACATCTACTACAGTTCCCGCGCCGCGGCCGAGGCGGCGCTGGCCAAGTATGAGGCCACCACCGCCTAACCACCGCCTAACCAACCACACCACACCGCCGTGAGGGGCAGCGCGGCGGCGTTCTAATTTTCGGAGTACCTAATGCCAAGAGAAGAAATCGCCGCCCTCCTCGCCTCCTGGCTCCGCCGAGCCGGGTTCCGGCGTGGGGAGGGCGTGGACGTGATCGCCGCCGCGAAGGCGGTAGGCATCGATCAGAAAAACTTGAGGCAGTACCTCGCCGGAGAGACATCCCCGAGCATCGACTCGCTGGAGCGGATCGCTGCGGCGATTGACTGGGAGGTGGTCGTGAGCTTCCTCCCGGCGAAGCGGAGGCGGCGGAAGAAGCCGCCGCCGGCGTGAACCGTCCGAAAATCCTGGAGAGTTGACCCGCTGCAAGGCGGGTTTTTTTGTGCGCTGGACCGGTTGTCGCGACAACCGCACCCCCCGGCCATGCCCCGTTTTTCCCGTGTTTTTCATGGTTTTTCTTGTGCTGCAAAATTCACCCCAGCAGCCGGCGCAACAGCTTATCAGGTCGATGGTTACGCCAAGAAACACTCGCTCGCCCGGGATGCTTCGAATCCTCTCCCATCCGTTTTCTAGCCGACGTAAGTCGGCTATTTTCATAGACTTACGACGACGGAAAAACGGCGGAAACGAGACGACAACCGATCCGACAACCGCCAAGGCTGGATTTGCCGATTTCCACGGGGTATGATGGCGCACGAAAAAGGCCCCGCGACGCTGGAACGTCCGGGGCCGTGGCCATCACCTGCTGGAGGACCGAGGCAATGGCAGACTCTGATTATATCGAGCAGTGGCGGCGATGGAAGGCGCAGAAAGAGGGCTGGCCGCTGACCGTCCACCGCAACGGTCAGTGGTGCAAAAAGATCAGGGGGACGCTCCACTACTTCGGCCCACTGGATGAGCCCGACCAGGCCCTCCAACTCTACCTCGCCGAGCGCGAGTATCTGCTGGCTGGCATCGACCCGCCGAGCTATCACGATGGGATCACCGTGGCCGAGCTGTGCGACAAGCACATGGCCGACGCCGAGGACCGGCTGGCCGCCGGCAAACTGGCTCGCTGGTCGCTCAAGGATTTCAGGCTCGCCCGTCGATGCTTCGCGGCGGCCGGGCTGGAGAGCAAGCCGGTGGAGTGTCTGACGCCGATGGACTTCGCCGCGCTCCAGCAGGCGATCGAGGCCGCCGGCTTGGCGCTCCGCACGCAGAAGAATGCCCACCTCTCCATCCGCACGGTGCTCAACTGGGGTGAGGGGATGGGGCTCTACAAGCTGCCGCACTACGGTCCCCGGTTCACCCCGCCGACCGTCACCGAGATCGAGGCCGAACAGGAGGCCGCCGGCAAGCTCCGCTTCTTCGATCGCCACTTGCTGCTGGAGGTGCTTCGGCTGGCCGACGCCAAGATGCAGGTCGTCGTGTTGCTCGGCATCAACTGCGCATTCTACCCGCAGGACTCCGAGGCGATTACTCTACGGCACCTACATCTTGATGAGCCGATCCCATACCACGACTTCCGCCGCGTGAAGACCCTCCAGCGACGGATGGGGGCTCTGTGGCCGGAGACTGTCGCTGCGATCCGCGAGTACATCGACCGCCACCGCAAGCCGCGAAACAGGCGGGAGCGGCGCCTGCTGCTGACCCAACACGGCCGGCCGTACTCGCAGGAATCATCCGGCAAATCACTCTCGACGCTGTTCGATGGATTGATCGAGACCGCCGGGGACAAGGTGCCAGGCGCCAGTCTCGGCTCGCTCCGCCACACGTGCGCCACCGTGCTGGACCTCGCACGCGATCAGCAAATCATCGACCTGGTCATGGGCCACGTCGCCGGCTCGACGCCGGGGAGCCGCAAGCAATCGCTTCAGCGGCGTATCTACAGCCAGCTCAACCTCGGTGAACTGGACCGACTCAAGGCCGCCGCCGAGGTGGTTCGCCAGTGGCTCTACCACGGCCAGATTGCTGGGGTGCCGGCCGGCGAGGATGAGGATGCGCAGGATGAACCGGTCGTGCTCCGGTTGTTTGGGGCCTGAGAATAGCCCGCCGGGCCGCCTGAACCTCTGACCAGATTTGGCGCGGCCCGGGCGGCCCGGTATATTCGACGTTGCTAAAGTCAGTTCGCTGGCACGTGTTGTGAAGCCCGGCCACTTGTTGTGGTAGCTAAGCCGTGATCCGCAGAGGCGGGGAGCAAGGCCCACGGGGCGCCCAACACGGCGCCCAGCGACGAGCGGTCGGGCTTTTTCGCGCGGCCGCTCGGGCAGGTGGCCGGGCGATGCTTGCGGGGCAGCAAGGTCGGGAACAGGGTACCTGAGTGCTGCCATGGTATGTCTCAGTCCGCGCACCCACATCGCCAGGCCATGCGGCCGTTCTCTCGCCGGAAACTTCTTTTCCGGCATTCCGCACAAAGGCTTGACGGGGTGTATCCGATCCGATACAATCCGGTCTGTGTCCGATCGTATACACTGAGGAAAGCGAGAATCCCGATGGTCATGTCCGATGAATTGCGAGCGCGAATCCGCGAGCTGGCGGCCAAGAGGGGGCTCGACAGTCCGACGAAGCTGGCGGCCGCTTCGGGGGTGCCTCGGCCGGCCTGCTCGCGCATCCTCTCCGGATCACAGGCCAAGAAGGATATCAATACCGAGACGCTCGAGAAACTCGCCAGGGCGCTCGGCTGCACGGTCCAGCTTCTTGAACAGAAGCCAGCCGGCAAGAAACAGCGGTAGAAAATGAATGGGGCCTGTCGGACTGCCATCCGATCGGCCCCTGTGGTAACGCGGCAATGCCACGGGTACACACCTCCATTGTCGCACGGACGTACCTCCCAGGCAAGGAGGCTCTCAGACGATGCGCGTGCGACTCACGCCAAGTGAGCTGGCCGAGATCATTGCAGGAGCGTCTCGGGACGCCGCCGGCATGGTCGAGCTAGAAATCCCCGACGAGTGCGTCGACAGGGATTGCCCGCGCCTTATCCTGGCTCACCCGCAGATCGTCCGCTACGACGATCGGCACGCCCGCCTCACCTCCACCCAGTACGCGATCGTGCGATTCGCGCTGCGCGAGGGCGGATCGGCCGACTTCGACGAGGTCCGGCAGGCCGTCTGGCTCGGCAAGCAGGTCGCTGACAAGGCGATCCAGAACGAATGTTCGAGGATTTCGGGTCGCCTGGCCGCCGCCGGCATCCCCTGCACCGTGACCGCCACTGGCAGCAGGGTGACACTCGATTTTCCTCAAAATTGAGGACGAATTGAGGAAACCGACCTCTACACTGGCCGGCGTCAACCAACAGGAGCCGCCCAGTGAACCCCACCACCACGAACCCGCCGCGACGCACCTTGGGTGGCTCCGAGAGCGTCCGGCGGGTTTTTTGCGTTGGACGGCGCGCTATTTCCCCGGCCGCCGTCCGACGCCTCTTGGAGCCAGCCATGCAAGCACTCACGATCGCCGAGGCCGCCAGCCGGCTCGGCGTCTCGCGTTGGACGGTTTCCTCGCTGATTCGGTCCGGCGAGCTGCCAGCCGTTCACGTCGGCGCAGCGGACGCCCAGCGGCGGACGCTGCGAATCCTGCCCGACGACTGGCAGGCTTTCCTCGCGCGCCGGCAGGGCAAGCCGGCACAGCCGCGCCAGGTATCGCCAGGATTGAGGGCGAGGCGGGAAAGACTGGGCATATCGTGAACCTCGGAATTCACCGCCGCTGCGATTCGCGTCGCAACGCTCCGCCGCGCTTCGCCCCGCTGCACCACTCACCGCAACGCGACGTTTTTCACCAGCACCGCCAACCCACAAGGAACCAAACGCAACTTCGCTCCGCTACGCACCGCCCCGCTCTGCCCCGCATCACACCGCACCGCCTCGCACCGCCGCGCCGCGCCACTCAACGCAACGTGTTTTCAAGGACGCCATCCCATGACCACCCTATCCCTCTACCCCCGCCGCCGGCGCCTCGACATCGCCAGCGTACTTCTCACCCGCTGCCGAGCCTGCGGCCGGTTTGACATCGGCGCACGCCTCGGGACGTGTGCGGTCTGCGGCGGCTGGCTGCGGCTGGCGACGCTCGACGAATTGCAGGACGCCGACGGCACGACGCCGCCGACGATGGACCGGCAGGGAGCCGGATAACCACGGACGCTTGACCGCCGGCTGAGGCACGAGGCTGAGGCCGGCATTCACACCACAACCACAAGAGGACAAATCATGGCAGACACGACCACACCCACATCGAGCGCGTTCCCGGACCTGGTCGCCAGGGAACTGGAGACCGCCAGGCGGAAGCACGCACCAATGGCCAGCGCACACGAGGCCTACGCGGTGATCCTGGAGGAGCTTGAGGAGTTCAAGGCCGAGGTGTTCAAGCGCGCCGCTATGCGCTCTTGGGACGACATGCTCATCGAGTTGGTGCAGACGGCGGCCATGTGTCAGCGCGCGGCTGAGGACCTGAATTTGTTCGCCGACTGAGGCCGGCTTTTGGAGAGACGAAGTGATGAGCACGCTAATCCCGGTCCACGTCGCCTGGAATGACGACCACGGTAATCCCGACACGCTCATGATGGTCGAGTTTGGCGATGACTGCGAACTGTGCGCGATCGAGACGAGCGTACTCGATGGCGACCCGGTTCACGTCGCGGAATGCGCATTCGTCCTGTTTTTCGACGAGCTGTGGAGGGAGCGGCGATTTGGCAAGCGGTTTCGCTTTGAGCGGCGGCTGAGGCATGTCGGCAACATCATGTGGGACACGATTTACATGACGCCGGAGCAATGCGGACGCTTCGCTGTGCATATGCAGCGGCAGAAACATTGGTCGCTCAACGTCGCGGCGGATGAATTCTGGCATCACTGGGGTGGACTATCTGGTGAGCACTTTGTCGAAATACTGACGCATCTTGGAGGCGAATAATGCTGAACCTATTAATCGGCTTGCTGCTGGCCGCCTGGGTGGTCCTGTGCCTGACCCGGCTGGCGAGCGAGAGCCACGAGAGGAGGGAGTGACTGGGTGCTAATGCGTAGCTGGATGACGTGCGGCAAATGTGGGCAACGGTGCAGCGATTACGCGACCGACCGCACGAAAACACCAAGTGACAACGGAAGGTGGATTCGCACGGTTTGCACCACGTGCCGGCGATTCCTGGGGTACAAGCCAAAGGAAGAAGACTATGGTCAAAATCAATCGACTGGAAATTGAGAACGTCAAGCGCGTGCAGGCGGTTCAGATTGAGCCGTCACCGTCTGGTTTGACTGTTATCGGTGGCAAGAACGGCCAGGGCAAGACGAGCGTGCTCGATGCCATCTTGTGGGCCATCGGCGGCAACAAGTTCCGGCCGAGCCAGCCGAAGCGAGAGGGCTCGTCGGCCGACCCACTAATCCGGATAGAGATGGATAACGGGCTGGTCGTTATCCGCGAAGGCAAAAACGCCTCGCTCAAGGTGGTTGACGCCTACGGCAATAAGGCAGGTCAGTCGCTGCTTGACGAACTGATTGGCCAACTCGCACTGAACCTGCCGGCGTTCATGCACGGGTCGGCGAAGGACAAGGCGGAAACGCTACTTCGCGTGATCGGCGTGGGTGATCAGTTGGCGCACCTCGACCGCGAAGCTGATCGCATCTACAACGAGCGGCACCTGCTCGGGCAGACGCTGACCCGCAAGAAAAAGCACGCAGAAGACTTGCCGTTCGAGCAAGGTGTGCCTGAGCAGGAAGTCTCGGCTGGCGAGTTGATCCAGCAGCAACAAGCGATCCTGGCCAGGAATGGCGAGAACCAGAGGCTGCGAGCCAGGCGGGAGGAACTGGCTATTACGGTTCGGCAGATTGACGCTGAGGTAGAGTCGCTGCGAGACCGATTGCACGAAGCCGAAAAGCGACTCGCGGCAGCTCAAGACGAATTTGTCATCGCCTCCAAGTCTGCCGCGGAACTGGTCGACGAGTCGACGGCGGAACTGGAGGCGTCGCTCTGCCAGATCGACGACACAAACAGGCGCGTGCGAATCAACGCCGAGAAGCGGCGAGCCGAGGCGGAGGCTGCCGACCTGGAGGCGCAGGTCGAGGAGCTGACCACGCAACTAGAGAAGATTCGCGACAGCCGCAAGAGCCTGCTAGATGGTGCGGATTTGCCATTGCCAGACTTGTCGGTCGAAAACGGCGAGCTGACCTACCGCGGCCAGCAATGGGACTGCATGAGCGGCAGTGATCAGCTGCGGGTTGCCGTGGCAATTGTCCGCAAGCTCCGGCCGGAATGCCACTTCGTGCTGCTCGACAAGACCGAGCAGATGGACCTCGACACGCTGCGAGAGTTCGGGGCATGGCTGGAGTCAGAAGGCCTGCAAGTGATCGCCACGCGCGTCAGCACTGGAGGCGAGTGTTCAATCATCATCGAGGACGGACTGGTTGCGGGCGCGCCGCCTGTTGTCGCCGCAGCACCACCGTCACCATTTGACCAGGAGGGATTTTGACATGGAATTGACCAGAGGTGTGCGGCCCGAGCCGCAGCGGATTGTGATCTACGGACCGGAGGGCATCGGCAAGACGACGCTGGCCTCTCAGATGCCAGGCCCGATCTTCGTCGATGTGGAGGGGTCAACGTCTGACCTGGATGTTGTCCGGGCGCCAGTTCCCTCCAGCTGGCGAGCGCTGGTTGACATGGCGGATTCATTCGCCCGCGACCACCACGGCGGCCAGACGCTGGTCATCGACACCGCCGACTGGGCAGAGAAGCTCTGCATTTCTCACGTCTGCGCGGCGAACAACATGACCTCGCTCGGCGGACAGGATGATTACGGTCGATCCTACAACCTCCTGGAGACGGAGTGGCGTCGGTTCCTCGACTCGCTCTCGCGGGTCGCGACATCTGGGATGCACGTGTGCCTCACGGCGCACACCGGCATCCGCAATCACAAGCAGCCGGACCTCGAAAAGGGTTACGACCGCTGGGAATTGAAGATGGAAAAGAAGACTTCCGCCGCCACAAAAGAGTGGGCAAGGACGGTGCTCTTCCTGAACTACAAGACGTATGTCGTCGAGGGCAAGGACAAAAAGAAGACGGCAACCGGCGGGCATCGCGTGATCTACACGAGTCACACGCCGGCTTGGGATGCGAAGAATCGAGCCGGATTGCCGGATGAGTTGCGGCTGGAGTACCCGGCAATCGCTGGCCTGTTCAGTGCCGCAACAGCGACGCAGCCGCAGCCGCAGCGTGCACCGACGCAGCAACCTCGGCAGCCGGTAGCGCAGGATGCCACACCGGAGACGCCGCCACCAGCCGCGCCAGTTGCCTCGCCGGGCGTCGCGTTCCTGAAGCCGCTCCGAGACCTGATGCAGCGCGACGGCGTTACGGAGGCTGAGGTTCAGCTGGCGGTGGCCAAACGAGGTTACTACCCGGCTGATACACCGATGGAAAATTACGACCCGCAATTTGTCGCCGGCAAGCTCGTGGCTTACTGGGATTCAGTGCGTGGAATTATTGAAACGGTCCGAGAGGAGGCTGCGGTATGAGTGAGAATGAAGAACGGGTCTTTGGGTGGGATGATGAGATCAGCAACGACGATCAGGGTGGATTTGAGGTCGTTCCGCCGGGAACGTACTCATTTGAGATCGTCAATCTGCGACGAGCACAGCACCAGCCGTCAAAAACTGGCAAGTTGCCGGCGTGTCCGAAGGCGGAGCTTACCGTCCGTTTGTACCCGCAGAATGGCGACTACGTGGATGTTAAGCACAACCTGTTCCTTCATTCGCGTTGCGAGGGAATGTTGTGCGCGTTCTTCCTGGCGATCGGACACCGCAAGCACGGCGAGCCGTTGCGACCCAACTGGGCACGGGTAATTGGCTCGCGCGGCTGGTGCAAGGTGGCGATCGGCGATTGGACGGGTCAGGACGGCGAGAAACGGCAATCGAACGACATCAAGGCATTTCTTGATCCCGCGAAGGCGCCCAAGAGCCAGCCGCCCACGCCACCGGTCAGTAACCCCGTTCCGTTTGACGTTCCGAGAGAGGACGGGTTCTGATGCAGTTACGACCATACCAACGAGAAGCCAGGGACGCGATTCTTCGGGAGTGGGACGGAGGCCGGAGGAAGACGATCCTCGTGCTCCCGACAGGCACCGGCAAGACCATCGTGTTTTGTTCCGTTTCCGAGGAGATTGTTCGCCGCGGTGGGCGAGTGCTGATCCTAGCCCACCGCGGCGAACTGCTGGAACAGGCAGCAGACAAGATGGCGCGGGCAACCGGCCTGGCGTGCGCCATCGAGAAGGCGGAACAGACTTGCATCGGTGAGTGGGAGCGGATTACGGTCGGCTCGATCCAGTCGATGATGCGGCCTGATCGTCTGGCGAAATTCCCGTCGGACTATTTCCAGACGATCATCGTCGACGAGGCCCACCACTGCCTGGCTGACACCTACCAGCGTGTGCTGGGGCATTTCGATGGCGCGTCCGTGCTCGGCGTGACGGCGACGCCTGACCGTGGCGACAAGCAGAATCTCGGCCAGTATTTCGAGTCGCTGGCCTACGAGTACCCGCTCCCCAAAGCCGTCCGAGACGGGTATTTGTGTCCGATCAAGGCGGCGACGATCCCCCTGACGCTGGACATTTCCGCAGTCAAGCAGCAGAGCGGCGACTACCAACTCTCCGGAATTGCGACGGCACTTGATCCGTACCTGGAGCAGATCGCCGAAGAGATGGTTCGGTATCGCGACCGCAAGACGGTTGTGTTCCTTCCGCTGATTGCCACGAGCCAGAAGTTCGCGCACCTGTTACGACGGACTGGCCTTGATGCCCGTGAGGTGAATGGAGAGTCCGTCAACCGAGCGGATATTCTCGCCGAGTTCGACCAGGCTGGACCGTCAATTCTCTGCAACTCGATGCTGCTCACCGAGGGATGGGACTGCCCGAGCGTCGATTGCATCGTTGTTTTGAGGCCGACGAAAATCCGCAGCCTGTACTGCCAGATGGTTGGCCGCGGGACGCGGATTCATCCCGGCAAACAGAACCTGCTGATCCTTGATTTCCTTTGGCATACGGCCAGGCACGATCTTTGCCATCCGGCGGACCTGATCTGCGAGACGCCGGAAGTTGCCGCGAAGATGACGGAGATGTTTGCCGAGTCCGACGGTTTGGAAATGGACCTGCTCGGCACCGAGGACCAGGCGGAGTCCAGCGTCGTCGCCGATCGCGAGGAGGCACTGGCGAAACGGCTGGAGGAGATGCGTCGGCGGAAGGGAAAGCTCGTCGACCCGCTTCAGTATGCGATGTCGATCGGCGCCGAAGACCTTGCCGACTACCAGCCGGCATTTGGCTGGGAGATGGCGCCGGCTTCCGATAGTCAGGTGGCCGCGCTAGAGAAGGCCGGGCTGTTCCCTGGCGAGATCGAATGTGCCGGCAAGGCATCGTTATTGCTGGACCGGCTGCAGAAGCGACGGCAGGCCGGATTAGCAACGCCGAAGCAGATACGACTGCTGGAGCGGAAGGGATTCCGCCATGTTGGCCAGTGGCCTTTCGAGGCCGCCAGTCGGATGATCACTCGCATTTCAGCGAGTGGCTGGCGAACACCAGTAGGTGTTGATCCGAAGACGTACCAGCCGGAGCCGGCAGAAGAGTTTGGGTTTGAGGAAGTTGCATTCTAGAGGAACACCAAGGCATGAGGCCCTACGATTATCTTTCCAATCGCCTGGCTGGCGAAATGATTGAAGGCAATATGCACGCCTGCTTGCGTGATGTCGGCCGCATGACTGGCGGGCTGCTTGCCGCCGGCGATCTGACACAGACCGAGGCTGACGAGCTGGGCCGGCAGGCCGAAGTCTTGGCGCTCAACAAAGCCGAGGCACACACGAAATGGGCAGAGGCTGTTGAATTCGGCCGACAGGAACCGGTGCATTGGGACCAGCAGGAAGCCAGCCGCCGGCCTGACAAGGCATTCGACTGGGATGATGAGATTGGTGGCGAGTATCGCGTCATCGACCCCAATTGGCTGGAGCCGGTGGAAGTTGCCGAACCCGACGAGTGGAATCCGGTACAGCAGGTGTCGGATTACCTGTCGCTGCTGTTCTCCAGCGAGGAATACGTTGGTTACGTCACCGAGTCGTTCGAGAAGGACGGCCGGCGCCTGCCGACGCGAGGCAACTACAGCCGCACAGCCGGCGAGTTGATGGCTGAACTGGCTCGGTATGGCGAGATTGGTGCCGTCCTCGGTGATGTTGATCCAGATGTTGGCGCCTGGGTGCGGTTCAACCCGCTCGACGGCCAGGGGGTGAAGGACAGTAACGTCACCGATTTCCGGTTCGCCTTGGTGGAATCCGACGCGATGCCGATCGAAGACCAGCGAGCCATCTACGAGCAGTTGGAACTGCCGGTTGCCGTGATGGTGCATTCCGGCAACAAGTCGCTTCACGCGATCGTTCGCATCGACGCTGACTCGCTTTCGGAATACCGCCGGCGAGTCGATTTGCTGTACGAGGTGTGCGAGAAAAACGGCCTGCCGATCGACCGGCAGAACCGCAATCCATCCCGGTTAAGCCGGCTGCCGGGCGTCATGCGTGGCGAGAACCGGCAATTCATCGTCGCACGCGCCACAGGCAAACCGTCATGGACGGCATGGGAAGAGTGGATCGAGGCTGTCAATGACGATTTGCCAGAGCCGGAGCCGCTGATTGATGTCTGGTCGAGTTTGCCGCCGCTCTCGCCTCCGTTGATTGACGGCGTCTTGCGGCAGGGACACAAGATGCTGGTGTCTGGCCCGTCGAAGGCCGGCAAGTCGTTCCTGCTGATTGAAATGTGTATCGCAATCGCTGAGGGGCAGCGGTGGCTGGCGTGGGACTGCACGCAAGGTCGGGTGCTCTACGTCAACCTCGAGCTGGACCGGGCAAGTTGCCTGCACCGATTCAGGGATGTCTACGCGGCGCTAGAATTGCCGCCGAACAACCTGGCGAACATTGACATTTGGAATCTCCGGGGCCGAGCCGTGCCGATGGATCGCCTGGCTCCGAAGCTGATTCGGCGTTCGCTGAAGAAGCGATACTCAGCCGTCGTAATTGATCCTATCTACAAGGTCATCACCGGTGACGAGAACGCCGCCGACAAGATGGCGCACTTCTGCAACCAGTTTGATCGAGTCTGCCACGAGCTCCAGGCGGCTGTGATCTACTGCCACCACCACTCCAAGGGCCACCAGGGGCAAAAACGCTCAATGGACCGAGCGAGTGGATCGGGGGTGTTCGCTCGCGATCCTGACGCTCTGCTGGATCTGATCGAATTGACAGTGCCGGAAGAATTGCGGAAGCAACAAGAGAATGATGCCATCTGTCAACTGGTCACCGGCGAACTGGACCGCAGGCTGCGTGGCTGGCGAGAGCACGTTTCGGATGGCGATTTGAAATCCGAATCTGAGATGCGTGCTGCGGCCACCAGAATGCTCGGAGACACGTACACCAGGGAGATTCTCCCGCTCATCTTCCCCGCCCGCCAAGCAGTGACTCTGCGGTCGGCCTGGCGGGTGGAAGGCACCTTTCGCGAGTACCCCCGGACCGATCCGGTGAACCTCTGGTTCTGCTACCCGCGGCACCACACCGACACCGTTGGAGTGCTCAAGGACTGCGACGCTCACGGTGAGGAGCCACCCTGGCAGCGGGGCGGACGGGCAACCAAGGCTAATGCGTCGGGCCGAAAGCGAGATCGCCAGAAGGATCTTAAGACGGCATTTGACGTGCTCTCCGCTGATGGCGATGTGACCGTAGCCACTCTCGGCGAGTATCTGGAGATCGCCGAGCGAACCGTCAGGCACCGAGTAAAGGAAGCCGACTGGGCTGTTGTAAATGGAGTCGTACTGCAGTCCGTGGATCAACAGGAAGAGGGATTCTAATGGCGATTCGAGCGAGACTCCCGTACCCGCCGACAGTGAATCACTACTGGGTGCTTGGACGTGGCCGACTCTACATCACTCCCGACGGCCAGGCCTATCGGCGACGTGTCGCAAAGCTGCTCGATGGCGTCCAAGCATTCTCCGGTAACGTCCAGGTTGCTGTCTTCGTGCACCCGCCAGACAGGCGGAAAAGGGACATCGACAACATCCTGAAGTGCCTTCTGGACTCACTGACCAAGGCTGGTTTGTGGGCCGATGATAACCAGGTGGTAAGCCTTTTGGTGGAGAGGCGACAGGTTCTCAAGGGTGGTGTAATTGAGGTTTTGGCAGAGGAGATTGGCGATGACGATCCGGCGGCAAAGGCTTAAATCAAGCCTTTTGCAACATTTTAGCCACGGCGGCAAAGGCATGTTTTTCAGCCTTTTGCCGGCGGCAAAGGCTGAATTTAAGCCTTTTGCAAAATCACCGAATCCGGCGGCAAAGGCTGAATTTAAGCCTTTGCCGCCGAAAATCCGGCGGCGGCAAAGGCATACACACTACGTGTGTTGGTTGCGGGACCCGCGGTCCCCGCACCCGCACCAACATCCCCGTAGTTCAAAATCCGCCCCCCCGCCGCGCCGCCGCCAGTACGCTGCGCGATCGCGGCAGACCACCGGGTTGGTTCGACGGGCTGCTCAACTCGATCGAGGTTCCGGAATCTTAAACACGAAAGGACGCGAAATGCTGGTAGTCACAAGGAAGCCCGGCCAATCAATCACGGTCGACGGCCAAGCGGTAATCACGCTCGTGGAGATGCGGGCCGGCACGGTGCGGATCGGCGTCGAGGCCCCACCGACAACCAAGGTGCTCCGCACCGAGCTGCTGGAGCGGGAGGAGGCAACGGAGTGAAGCGTACGGTCTACACTTACAGCGGCCGCCTGGTCGACGTGCTCAACCCGAAGCCGGGCGACATCGCGCCGGAGGACATCGCGCACGCCCTGGCTTGCACGTGCCGATTCAACGGCCACTCGCGCGAGTTCTACAGCGTGGCCCAGCACTCGATTCTGGTGGCCGAAATCTGCGGCCACCCGTGGGGTCTGCTCCACGATGCGGCCGAGGCCTATATGGGCGACATCATCCGGCCGCTGAAAGGCGGCCTATCGCTCTCCACCGCACACTGCGTCGAGCGCTGGCAGTCCGTTGAGGATCGCCTGCTGGACGTGATCGCTGTCCGGTTTGGGGTCACGGATTTGCCCGATGAGAACCTGCTCGCAGATGCCGACAACCAGGCACTGGCGACCGAAATCCGCGACCTGATCGACCCTCGGGCGGAGTGCCTGGCCGGCGAGCTGGCCCGGCTGCCGGATCCGCTTCCGGAGCCGATCTTGCCGTGGATTCCCTGCCACGCCGAGCTCGAATATCGCCGGGTCTTGCGCCTCGCATTCCCAGAGGTGCGCTCGTGAGATTCACACTGCCCTATCCGCCGAGCGCCAACCGCATCTGGCGAGCCGTCGACGGCCGCGTGATTCTCTCGGCCGAGGGCCGCGGCTACCACCACCGCGTGAACGCTGCGTTGATCGACCAGCACGCCGCGATTGGCTTCGTCCCGGGGATCACCAAGCCGCCAACCTTCG
>Ga0172381_10003200_pt1 | contig 17517 bp, 17 predicted proteins | sample Leawel6488metaG_FD_119754 | JGI IMG/M metagenome (GOLD analysis project Ga0172381, IMG submission 119754) | Leachate microbial communities from a municipal landfill in Southern Ontario, Canada - Leachate well 64-88 metaG | ecosystem: Engineered > Solid waste > Landfill > Unclassified | place... | reverse complement strand
TATGCTGATGTAAGTGCAAGTGAACTTGCAACAGGTTATGGGTACACTCGGAATACGAAGACTATGACTGGAGTTGCAGTAACAGAAGATGATACAGATGATAGGACTGAGGTCACATGGGATAATGTAACTTGGACTGCGAGTGCAGGTTCTATTGGGCCTACTCCAGGAGCGATTATTTTTGATGACACTGTGACCACTCTAACTGCCGATCCGGTTGTGTGTTACATTGACTTTGGCGGAGAGCAGACTCAGGCTGACGGCGGTGTTGCGACTATCACTAATCCTGGTGTTAGAATTGCATAGGAGACACCACGATGAGCAATGAGGCTTCCAACACCTTTAAAAAGATGTTATTTAAAGGACAGATACCGTTTTTAACTGACACCTTTAAAATTATCCTGATGAAGGAAGGATTTACCTTTGACGAAGATGACGATAACGCCTATGCTGACGTGGTGGCATCTGAACTTGCAAATGGTATAGGATACACAACAGGCGGGGCTACCCTTTCAGGCGTGTCTGTGGATATAAATGAGAGTGCCGATACCGTAAGCGTGACATGGAGCAATGTTGAGTGGACAGCCACTGGCGGTACGTTAGTAGCAGATGGAGCGATTATTTACGATGACTCTACTGCAACTACAGGCGATGATTATACCGATGCTATCGTAGGCTATATTACAACCGGCGCCACGTTAACGGCAAGTGACGGAAAGAAAATTATACTCAGTAGCCTTGGAATAACTCTTTAATAAAGGAAAAATAAAATGAATGTAACTCTTGGTGTTAGAACACTTACTGGAACCACAGGTGCAGCTGGATGGGAAATTAGAACTGGAGCAACTCCTGGTAGAGCAAAGATAATGGAGATAGGATTCTTTCTTGGCGCCGCAACAGCGTCTACAATAGGGCTCGGAAGACCAGCTGCTATTGGAATTACTCCGACAAGTCCAGTTGACTTCTTACCAGAAGATCCAAATGACGTCCTTGCTTCTGGAGTAGTCCAATCAGCTCTCGCATGGGCAACTCCTCCTACGATTCCAACTGCTTTTGTCAGAAGAATTTCTCTCCCGGCAACTGTTGGAGTCGGGGTTATCTGGACATTTCCTACTGGTCTCGTTATCCCAGTTAGTTCCGGAATAGTACTTTGGAATCTCGCAGAAAATTCTGTTCTTGACGCTTATGCAGTAATATCTATTTAATTAACTTAACCGGAGATTGATAATGCTTAAAATTCCAACGACCATAAAACAGGCGGTTACTACAACTGTTTCCCCTGCTTTTGCGTTATCACATCTTGTTAATACTCCGCAAGATATTACTGCCGATGGAACAATTACTATTCCTCTTACTATAACTGGTACCGCAACTGTTGTAACCCCAGCAGATAGAAATGCCATAAATGATATAACATTTAATTGCCTCAGTAGGGATAATGCAGGAAATGTAAATCAGGGAATTGCAGTATTTACTATTTCTGTGCAAGGAGAATGGGTTAATACAGAAATATCTGATGCTACTGCAACCTTAACAATAAGTGTTCAAGGTACATTTGTTCCTGGGATTACGATAAATGTAACTGATAATCCAGTAGAATTAAATCTTTCTGCCATTCCGAGTGCTGATTACATCTCATTCTCTTCGGCAGTTAAGAATAACTGGATTAAATGGTCTGCTATAGGAAGTCTTGATTTTACAATAGGAAAAGATAATGTAGCTGGGGAAAGACCACTTGACTGGAAGGGAAATATTTATGCAGTAAAGAAGTTAGGAAATAAAGTAGTTGCCTATGGCGAAAATGGAGTTTCTCTTTTAATCCCATCTGGAGTTATTTACGGTCTTGAGACAATTTACAGGATAGGGTTAAAGGGTAAAAACGCAGTAACAGGTGATAACTCTAAACACTTCTTTGTTGATAACAGTGGTAAATTATGGAAACTTTCTGAGGGACTTCAAAGTCTTGATTATTCTGAGTACTTATCTTCAATGAATAGCGGTATTGTATTATCTTACGACAGTCTTAATAACGCTGTGTATATATGCGATGGGACAGTTGGTTATATCTACGATGTTGCAACAGGTAGTCTTGGCGGGTGTCAACCAAACATCACGGGAATGGGCTATCAATCTGGGATACAGTATGTTGCTGCGCCGGATGATATAACCACTGACCCATTTCAAATTTGCACGGGAATATATGATCTTGGATCAAGAGACAGTAAGACTATTTTTTCCCTGGAAATAGGAACTAATGTTTCTACGTCTCTTTATGCAGCAGTTGATTATAGAAGATCTAAGGCATCTAATTTTGTTCAGACACCTTGGTACACTGTATCTGCAAATGGCAGGGTATTTATTATTGCATGGGGAGTTGAGTTTAAATTTAGGCTTAAAACTAATGAGTATGAATACTTTGAAATTGATTACATTAAAGTTAATGGGGTAAATAATGCTTACTGATAATACGATATATAAACTTTTATCTCCGCAGGTAGTGCAATTCTGGGATGCTATAAAGTATGCTTGCATTAAAGCTGATGAAATTGAAGATGAGAATATCTCAGAGTATTTTAACGAACTTCTTCAGGCACTCCTGAGCGATAAAGCGCAGTGCTTTGTAGTACTTGACAGTAGTAAAGTCCTACACGGAATTGCAATTACGAGAATTGTTATTGATAAAATGCTCAGTAAAAAAGTTCTACACATTCAATGTCTTTATTCGTTATCTATGATGGATAACAGTTCACTGCAAAAGTATTTTAATTTTATCTCTGATTTTGCTAACAGAGAAAAATGCAGTAGTGTTACATTCCATTCCAGAAATCCAAGAGTATGGGATATTGCTAAAGTAGTAAATGCTCGGGAGAAGTACAGGTGTTTTATATATAAACTCGGAGGTATATAATGGGTAGTGGTGGAGGTAGTAGTTCTCCTGCTGATACATCAAATACTATAAGATATGCTCCTTACATAGAAAGTAAACATGCCAGTTTTTTAACCGCTGTGCAAGATGCAAGAATTGCTACCATAGATGATTCTCCTTTTATTGATTACACTGACATTGAAGTTGATGACGCATTTTTTGGATCTGGTTATACTATAGCAAGTTTTCCATCTCTGTATGATATGTACGGAAAATTTATGGCAGGACTTGATATTGAAGCCCTGTGGGATCAGATGTATTCTGCCACTATAGATAACCCAGAGGTTAATGCGCTGGTAGTAGCTGAGGGAGCCTTAATAGATGACGAGATAGAGGATACTTCTCTCCCAAGAATGCAAGTTGGCATGAGAGATATTAACTCTGTCATTAGTAGTTCTTTTGTGGTTGGTAAGTCAATCATTGAAAATGCGAGAACTAAGATGGTTGCTAAGTTCTCTGCGGATTTAAAATACAGACTCATACCAATAGCACAGGATAGGTGGCAAACACATCTTAACTGGAATAAGTTAGTAATAGGTACTTATTCTGAAATAATGAAGTTGTACTTTTCTGCAAAGACTGATATTGATGAAGTTAACTATGCAATGGCAGCTAAGGATAGACTGTGGCCATTTACAGTACTTGACTTTGAGAGGGCTGCACTTGGAGCACTGCAAGGGGCAACTAACTCTAAAACAGATGTTGCAGGAGCTTCAACAATGTCAAGGGTTCTTAGTGGTGCATTAAGTGGAGCTGCTATGGGAGCAATGGTTGGAGGTCAGATTACTAATACTGCTGCAACAGCTGCAGGGCAGGCATCAGGAGTACTTGCAGCAGGACAGGCTACTACATACGCAGGAACAGGTGCCGGTATTGGGGCAGTACTTGGAATTGCATCCGCATTTACTTATTAAGGAGTAAGTTATGGGTAGTAGTGGAGGATCAAGTCAAAGTGCAGATAGATCATATACTGTTAAATTTGCTCCATATATAGCAAGTGCTTATAGTAATTTATTAACAACTACTGCTACTTTATCACTTGCATTGATAGAAGATTCTCCTTATAGTGACTACAGCGATCAAGATACTAACACAGCAATTATAGGAGCAGGTTATACAATAGCAAATTTTCCTTCACTCTATGATACTTTTGGTAGCTTTATGTCAGGATTTGATGTAGAAGCTCTATGGGATAAAGCATTTAAAGTTGGAGAAGTTGAAGTAGCTGCTTTAGGAATAGCAGAAATTTCCTTAGCGGATGATAAAATAGATTCTTCTTCGATTCCAAATTTTTCACTATCACTAAGAGATATAAATGCTGTAAGTAGTAGTTCTTTTGTTATAGGAAAATCAGTTATAGAAAATAGAAGAATAAAGACATTCGCTAATATTCATGCAACTGCTACTCTTAATAATATTAATTATGTTAGTTCAAGATATAATACATACTTAAATTTTAAAAAGAGTTTAGTTGATGAATACTCTGAGCTTATAAAGATTTATGAAATGCTTTCAGTACAGGCAGTAGAAGCAAATACAACAATGTCTGCTAATAATTCTTTCTGGCCATTTACAGTGTTTGATTTTCAAAGGGCTGTCTTAGGAACAATGCGACAAGGAGCTGGGTATGTTAAGACTGGCCTTGTTAGGAAGAGATCAGATATATCTAAAGTTCTTTTTGTATCAAGCTACACTGTTAATGGAGTAATGCTTGGTAGTATGATAGGTGGGCCTTTTGGTGCCGTAGTTGGGGGAGTAGTCGGATTTGTTGTAGGTGTTGCAAGTATGTTGTTTGAATAACTCAGCAAGTGTCAATTTTTGACACACATTTTAAATATCCGCAGGAGAGTGTTATGGCAAGAAATGTGCTGTATGATATTAGAGGAAAGATAAAGAAACCTAAAAAGTATAAAATAAATGATCCTGATAAAGGGGTTACTAAGTATAAAGTAGATAAACTGGGGAGAGTAATTTCTCCTGGGGCTAAGACTTTTAAGGTTGGAACCGATGAAGAAGTTGTACCAAGAACTGCAAGGTCGCAAGGCAAAGTTAGTAATTTCTTGGTAGATAAGATGGGTAGAGTAATAAGTCCAGGGGCTAAACAATTTAAAATAAATCCTGACGGTTCTACTGGCAATGAAACAACTCTTCCTGTTCAAAGATCTCAGGGACAAGTTAATAGTTATAAGATTGATAAATTTGGGAGAGTAATAAGTCCAGGGGTCAAGACTTTTAAAATCAATGATCCTGAGGCTACTGAAAATGGCATAACTACTCCTGGGATTCAGACTCCAAATATAACTGAAGGAACTCCAACTAATATTTTAAACGCTGTAAAGGCAGTTGAGAGTCCTACTGGCACAGATAATTCTATGTTAGCTATAGATAGGAGTAGATCACCAGAGACTCCTGTAATACCTCCAGTAGATAAAGATAGTGCATACTGGGGGCAGATGGTAGGGAAGACTGGTATACCTCTTGACAGATTTGTGCAATTAGCTGGCATGCTTTCAGGTGCCATTGATCCCACTGGAGCAGCAGGGAGGCTCGGTAAAGATCTATCTGCTATGGGTGGTAAGGCTTACGAGGATAGGATTAGTAGGGAAAGAAATGCCCCCAATGCACTTTTGCAGAAAAGACTTGCAGAGGCTAAAGTTGCTGATGCAGAGGGAACTTCTCCAAATGCCATTTTAAATAAAAGACTTCTTGAAGCTAAAATAGAAGATGCTGAAAGTGTGACCGATAAATGGGAACTGTACAACAAAGCTAAAACTTCCGAAGGGGTTCCTATTGAAAAGCAAATAAGAGATTTTAGAGATTTAACAGGGACTCCAGTTAAGAAACAGTTTACTCCATCTACTGAGCATGAGAGACTTTACAGTGAGTATAAAAAAGATTATATTGCAGCTGAGGGAGAAGGAGTAGCTAAGAATAGTGCAGGGAAGATGATGTCAGCGTATGAGTTTAAGAAATTTATGGAACCAGTTAGTCAGATTCTTATGACTCCGACAGGGCCTGTGCTTGTTAATAAGAGTGGTGAATTTACAAGACCCGATGGAGAAGAAGTTTCTCCTGCGGAACTTGGAGAACTGACAGGATTGCCTAAGTCTCCTGACCCAATCCAGCAACTTCTTCTCGAGAAAATAAGAAAGAAAAAAGGAATCAAACAGGGAGAAGAAGTATCACTTTCAGATGTTTGGAGAGACAGAGAAGCTCCTGCTAATACTGAAAGTTCTCTGAGAAAACAACTGGTAGATGCTAAAGTTAATGACCCAAGTATTGACGTTGAAAGGGCTATGAAATACTATAAATCAATAGGAAAATACTAATGGCTGATGTATACGATCCTCTTGGGATAGAACAGGAGGTATATGATCCTCTTGGAATTACTAAAGAGAAAAAGGGAATACTTCCAGCTCTTTCCGCAGGGATAAAAGGGTCTATTCCAGGAATGATGGTGAGACAAGCTCCTCCTCCTGAGTATGAACCTGAAGGGGCAGCACAGAGGTTTGCGCATGGACTTGGTTCTATTGTGCCTGAACTTCCTATTTACGCAACAGGGGCGGCAGTGGGAGCAGCAAGTGGAGGTCTTGCAGCACCCGTTACAGGAGCAGCTGGTGCTTTTGCTCTTCCAGCCGGGGTTAGAAAAGTTCTTGAGGATAAGTATAGTAAAGGGAAAGTTACTTCAATTAAAGATTTTGCCGATAGACTTGGCGGAGCAGTAAAGGAAACTGGTAAAGGCTATGTTACTGGAGCAGCAGTTGGGGCGGTAGGTAAAGTTGCTCCGCTTATTCCTAAAGTAGGAAAGTATGCTAAGTTTCCGGCTGAGATAGCAACTATGACAACTGTCCCTGCGGTTCTTGAAGGAAAACTTCCTACGACTCAGGATTTTCATGATGCTTTTCTTTTATTGGGGGCATTGAAAGTTGGTACTGCTACTCCTGGGAAGTTGAGGAAAATTTATACTAAGTATAAAAAGAAACCTGCAGAGGTTGTGGAGGAGTATAAAGAAGGGACACTTGATCCGGAGATTAAAAAAGATCTTGAAACTCTTGAGGTTGAGTCAGCTAAAGATGTTATACTTGAAAATAAATTTGTAAAAGAAGAGAAGGTTAAAAATAGTATTGTTACTGATTCTTTTACGAGTAAAAAGGGAAATGTTTATAAGAAGATAGATGGAGAATGGAGAGCTAAAAACGGAACAGTTGTTACTAATGCGTTTGTAGTTAAAGCAGCGGAGAGAAATAAGGTTCCTTTTAAAGAGGAGAAAGTTGTTCCTCCTGAGGCTGAAGTAAAAGTAGGGGAAGTTAAACCTGAGACAGCAGTCGAAGATGCTTACGATCCTCTTGGGATAGGAGAGAAAGTAAAAAAGGTTTATAAGGATTCTAAACTCGGAGAAGAGAGAGGTTCTTTTAGTACTAAGGTAAAAAGACAAAGAGAATCTATCAGTAGAGAGATTAAGGATACTGGCGGGAGCATTAAAAAAGATGCTGAGTACATGGAAAATGGAGAATGGAATGCTAAGATAAATGAAAAGGATGTTAAATTTTCGTCTTACTACAATCCAGAAGTTGCTAAATGGCACTATAAAATTGGCGATGGTGACTGGGAAATAGCAGGAGATTATCCGTCAGAGTTTATACCTAAGATAATTGAAGAAGTAAAAAAGACCAGTACTACTAAAGACGCGCCAAAAATTATTGCGGAGAATAATAAAGTATTTAGCACAAAAGCACCTATATCTTTAATTGAAGAAATGCAAAAAAATCCAGAGTACTATAGAACCGCAAAAAACTCAGAGGTAGTTTATAGTGAAATGTCCCCCAATGATTACGTTAGAAAGCAGGCAAAAATTAAAGGCGTAAATCTTACCGAGGATGTAAAAGCTGCTGATTTAACTAAAGTTAAAAAATACGCAGAAGAGATGAAAAAATACGCAAAAGGCGAAGTAGGAGAAAATAAAAAATTCCCCGCTTTATGGCTGGAAGAGAAGTATAAAAACCAAGAAGGAAAACATAGGGCACTTGCTGCTATTATAGCTGGAGTTGATAAAGTACCTGTGTATGAAATAAAAGAAATTAAGGCTAAGGAAAAAGGCCCAACTCTCTACTCAGGAATTGACCCCACAAAAATTCCAGAAGCACTAAGAGGGATTAAAGACTCAACTAAATTAGGATGGGAAGTTTTAAAAGCTAAATCCCCAGAACTGAGAAAAGCAGTTAGAATTAAAGATACTATAATTAAAGATATTAAAGATCAATTCAGTGATCCAAGTGATAGGCTGAGAAAAGATCCTCCGGCTAAGGAGAGTTTTAAAATTTTACTTAAAGCAGAAGAAGATAAGAATGCTTTTCTCTATAGAAATTTAACAGAAAAAGAAAGTGCTACTAAGGGCATTAAAGATGGAACTCCAGAGTCAGAGCAGGTTGGAAAAGCCCTTGACGGACAGATTCCAGTTAGTAAACTAACAAAGAAAGAGAAAAGAGCCTATGACTTCTTTAAGAAAAATTATGATTTTTTAATTAAGGAGTACGCCCAAAGATCTGCTGGAAGTGAAGAAGCATATAAAAAAGTTCTTAGAAATGTAGGAGCAGAGAATCCTAAAAGAACACTTGTTAGAGATTTAAAAGGTGATAAGCTTAATGAGTATAAAGTAGCTACCGAGAAGGCTAAGGGAATTAGTAAAGGAAGAAAATTATCAGAACTTAGTCAGGAGGAAAAAATTTCTTACTCCGAAGCAAGACAGGAAATGAGGGATATTTTAAATAGGAGTTATGTAGATACACTTTCACCTGGAGAAAGGCAAGCACATGATATTTTAAGCAGAAAAATTACTGACTATCTTCCAAGACTTTTTGACCAGAAAGAACTTCTTGAGGCTTTTAAAGTAGAACTCAAAATGGCTGAGAAGAAATTAGAATTTTCTACTAATGCGGCTGTTGGTACTAAATATAAAAATAAAATTAATCAGTTAAAGAAGTCTATAAATAAAATAGAAGGCGGAAATTACGTGGCTTTTAGACAACTTCCTAAGGAGATATTTTTTAAATTCTTTAGTCCAAGAAAAGGAAGAGAAGGTTATTCTTTTGACGCTATGAAAGCTTATGATGCTTATATTTACGGACTTGCGAAGAAGATGTTTGATGAACCAGCGTTAAAGAAAATCACTACTGAATTTTATCCTAATGTAAGTCCAGAGTTGAAACCTTATTTAAGAGAACTTCTTGACCATTATATGGGATATAAAAAATACCCTTTTGAGGATTTAGCAAGAACTATTACTACTTTTCAGTGGATGCGAACACTCGGATTTAATCCAAGATCAGCACTTGTTAACCTGACTCAAAGGGTAAATACGCTTGCCTTTGTAGGGGAAAAATATTCTGCTAAAGCTGAAGGTATGATTATTAAAGATGCAATTGCAAAAAAGACTGATAAATTAAAAGGAATAAAAAGGGAATACGAATCAGATAAGTTATTTGATGAAACGGGCATTGCGAGAGAAGTTCCATCTGTTCTAATGGAGGGCGCTCCAAGTGTTGGAATGAAAGCAGTTAATGATATTGCAAGATATATGTTTAATGCAGTAGAACTTGGAAATAGAAAACACGCTTATCTTGCAGGGTATTTAAAAGGAACTGAGATTGGAGTAAAGAAAGGATTAAAAAACGAAGCACTTAAAGCTTTCGCTAAAAAAGAAGGAATAAAGACAGTTCATACGACACAGTTTAGGTATGGTAAACTTGGTATGCCTAAGGTGTATTGGAATCCGACAGCGCGAGTAGCCCTGCAATTTACATCATATCCTTTAAAGCAAGCAAGATTTTTAATGAATTTATTTAAAAAGGATAAAGCCGGGTTTTTAAAATACGTTGCCTATACTACTGGGATTACTTACACACTGCAAGAATTTCTTGATACTGACATGTCAAATGCTTTAGGGTTTGGTATTACTTGGGGAGAGATGTTAAGCACTGTTAAAAGTCTTGCAGAGGGCGATATGAAAGGAGCTATGCGCCATGCAAAGCAGTCTGTTTCTCCCGGAGAAGGAATGCTTCCCTCCGGATTTGGCCCTACTGTAACAAGTACATCTAAGGTTGTAAGGGCAGCAGGATCGGGGAAAGGCTTTGCGCAGTTAAAGAAAGAACTTACTCCTGTAATGTATAACAGGTTAAAGCAAGCTTACCAGGCATTTAAAGACAGAGGTGGAGAAGAGTATCCTATCTATAATACTAAAGGTGAATTGTCGTATAATTTAACTGGGAGACAATTAGCCCAGAGAACTTTAGGCCCAAGAACCTACACCGAAAAGAAAAGTTCTTTAGAGGATGAAAAAATAAGAAATCTTGAACTTGAAAGAAAAGAAGTTTTAGCTGACATGGTTAAAGCTATTATCAGTGATGATGATAAAACGCTAATTGAACTGGTTGAAATGTACGGGATACTTCCTACAAGTGGAATGGTAGAGTACGCAAGAAGCAGGAAGTACTTAACAAGGAAAGAACTTAAAAAGGCAGGGAAGCAGGAAGAGTATCAAATTCTTAGGGAAGGTAAAATTTACTAAAAGGGAGAGCAGATGAAATCTTTGACAGTATTAGACGCAAAAGAAATCGCAGCAGGTGATTTTGCAGAATCAGATGTAATAGACCTTTCTTACTATGCCACATTCGGATTCTTTTCACTACAACTTTACGTGACAGGAGACGGCACAGGGAAGTTTGAGTATGAAACTTCTAATGACGGGAAAAAGTTTATAACGCAAACTGCTACTGCGGATCAAATTGTAATTGACTTTACAAAGACAAGCGGGCCGGCAAGTAACGGAGAGGATCTTATATCATTTGAACCTGAGCCAACTAAGTATATTAAAATTAAAGCTACTGAAACTGGCGGTATAAGCACTATCACTGTAACAGCTATTCTTTTTGTGGCATAATAAAGAATTGGAGAATTAAATATGTTTTGGGACTTTTTAAAAAAGTTGCTTTCTAAGGATCATACATGGTCAGGAGATCAGACATTTCCCACTGTTACACTTTCTGATCTTACAGCTTCGCTGCCAGTGTTTACCACAGCAGCTAAAAAGCTTGAATCGAAATCACTTGCAGATACATTTTCTGTTATCAAACAGGCTGCTACTACTGAGGCAACCGGAGTTGTGGAGCTTACAACAGACGCCGAAGTACGATCAGAAACAGCATATAAAATACCAGACGCTTCACAGCTACCATTATCAACCCGCAAAGTAGGCCCTCCTGCCGAACCAGCCGAAGGCACTCTGTCAACGGTAGGCACTTCAACAACCGTCACGCTATCCTCAGCTGTAGACTACGAGAAGATTCAACCGGGGTCAACGATCATTGCAAACAGCCTGACAAGATATGTGCTGACGAAAGATGGGTCAAATGAAGTGACGATCAATGTCGCTACGGATTTTTCAGCAACTTATTCATTTACTTATCAGAACCCTATTACTGTGTTTGAGGCGAGTGATGGGAGTATTGCTGGGTGGATTCGGGCTGATAAAGTACTAAATGTTAACAATAAAATATTTATTGATGGGATAGCTCGAGTTTATTATCCTGACCAAGCTGACTTCCTCGGCACAATGTATCTCGGAAATGGGAATGGTGGAGCAAGTCTTTCGCACACGAAAGAAGACGAGGGACGATACAACACTTTCATCGGAATAGGAGCAGGGAATGCCAACACCACAGGAACCCAAAACACCGCTAATGGTGGGTCTTCTCTCTCCTCCAACACCACAGGAACCCAAAACACCGCTAATGGTTATCTATCTCTCTCCTCCAACACCACAGGAAACTACAACACCGCTAATGGTTCTTATTCTCTCTCCTCCAACACCACAGGAACCCAAAACACCGCTAATGGTTATCTATCTCTCTTCTCCAACACCACAGGAACCCAAAACACCGCTAATGGTAGGTCTTCTCTCAGCCTCAACACCACAGGAAACTACAACACAGGTTTAGGTTATAAAGCAGGACAATACATTACAGGTGGAGCGGCTGCCAACGCGGCTGGAAGTTATAATATATTCCTCGGGTCAGAAACAAAAGCTCTCGCAAACGGAGATGAAAACGAGATAGTGATTGGATACGATGCAACAGGGATTGGCTCGAACTCTGTTGTTTTAGGAAATGACTCCGTGGCTACTACGGCTTTGAGAGGCAACGTCGGCTTTAACACATCATCTTTCGGCACATCAGCAGCAGGCATCCTCGCCATTGCAATAGGCACAGCACCCACAACAGCACCGGCTGACATGGCACAGATGGGCGTGAGTGATTACGCAGCAGGTGATGCTCGTTGGTGGTTCATTGGGGAGAAGTCGACTGCTAAAAATATACTCGGTGATGGTGAAATCGGAGTTGAGAATGAGAATAACGATGGTGGATTCTTTCCGCTTAAACGGTACAAGTCATCAGTTGAAGTTACAGCCGTTGCATCTCTTACGATTACGTTAAGTATCCCAACCGGTGCAAAGCTAAAAGGTGTTCAGCTCCACGTCAAAACAGCACTCGCAGCTGGTGAAACATGGGATGCAGAGTTCAATGATGGCGCACAGGTCGAAGTTATTGGTACAACTATTGCCGTAGCACAGAACACAAACGTCAACTTCTTCTCAGCCGGTGTGGAGACGGATGCAACAACTAATATCGTTATCACAAAGACAGGTGGTGGAGCATTCACGGCACAGGGTGAGATCGAGGCAGTGGCGTATGTCGAGGAATTTACAGCTTGGACTGATGAAGCATAATAGAAATCTTAATAAGGAGTATATAATAATGGAAGATACAATTTTTGGAATCAAGACAGCAAATATGGCAATCAACAAAGCAAAATTCAAAAAGCTGATCGTGGAAAAAGGGACGTCTGAAACGGCGAATGCAGATATTGAGTATTTCGAGGGGTACGAGAACGCGGACGGTGAGTTTGTGTCCTGTGGTGTGAACAAACTCCATATCAAAAATACCGCTGAAATAACAGATGGCGAAGGCAATGTCACAACTCCTGCAACCACAGATTTCAACGAGTTTATGGTGCTGATGAATCAGGCCGCGGATACAGAAGCCGGGATCGTGGATTATCTGATATCTAAAGTAGGTGTATAATGACAACTATCTTTAAGTCTGATGGTGCAGGTGGAATGGGGCTTGATTTAAACAGAAACGGAACTTCTGATTTTACTGCTGATTCAAATGGTAACAAGAGTATCGGAGATGGTACTAATAAATTGGTGATCAGTTCATCTGGTGTTGTAACAATGGAAGGTACTGCAAAGCGCACGTTAATAACACGCCCAACTTTTGATGTAACGCAGCAAATATCTCATGCAAAACCTTCTCAGGTCGAACTTGGAGTAGCCAGTGTTTATAGCCTCCCGGTTTATAATTCCGACAATGAGGAGTTATTCTTCAGGGAGATAGTTCCTGGCCGGTGGGACGGCGCAAGCAATATTACATTCTGTGTGATTGCAGCTTTGTCTGGTGCTGAAGATGTTGGGGATAAGTTCAATTTACAATTTTCATGGGAGCATCAGAAGATAGGTGAACCGTTTAAAGTAACGTCAAACGATGTGCCGATTGAGACAATTATACTTACGGATCATGCAGCACAATATGATACATATTGCGTGGAGTTTCCGATTGATTACGATATTGACACCGCAAGTGATTTAATATTAGCGCGTCAACCATTATTCGGTAGGTTGAGACGCATAGCAGCAACAAGTCTTGAAGTCACGAATGAAATATTAATAACCAATTGGTATGTAAAATATACAGTTGATAAGATTCTGGCAGCATAGGTTTTGCGCTTAATATTAACACGAGCATCATCGGTGAAGCATGCCTCATAAACAAGACTTACTCTATTTAATAATACTAACGATATTCTGCATAACTGGTTGCTCAGCAATGACAGCAGAGAGCATCCATCGTCATTCCGCTTACGATTCGATGAACTCTGCTTATAATGCGTTGCCGGAGTCTGAGCCATTTTTAATTACATTCACAATCCCTGAGCATAAAGTGACAATAACAAATAACTGTATGATGTTTGATTGGTCTTTTGCTAAAGTTAAAAAAAATGGAGTTGTTGGATATTGCTCTCAGCCGTCTCATAATATCAGCATACTGGGGAAGAAGGTTAATGGTAAGATCTACCCTCATATGGCCATGGGTCATGAGGAGCAACATAACTGGTCAGAGCTTGCGAATGGATTAATTATCAATCCGGATAAGATGGATAAATAGAAATATGAGGCAACATGACTTCAACAGAAATATTTTTAAGGGCGCTACCTGTTATCATAACGATTTGTATTTGGATATTTATATTAGGTAAAATGAAACAATCACAGGAACAAAATGAAATTAACATAAAAAATATAATGAATGACATTGAAAAAATGAAAATTCAATATCTTAAAAGAGCAACGTTTGATAAATTCGAGAGTAACATATGTAATAAATTTCAGGAACTATTCGGAGAGTTACGGTCAAACAAGGAATTGTTGAATAGTTTTATCACAAAGTCACTTGAGCGTGAATTGGAAAATGAACGAAAAGAGACAGATAAATTCGATAAGATAAATGAAAATATCTCAAGCCTACGCGCAGATCTATCTGCAATTGGTGTATTGGCGCGTAGAGATAGTGATAAACATTGAATAAAATCTTTCTATTCAGATTCAAGACGTCTCCTCAAGGCACTAAGGGGTTATGGGTAGCAGATGGTTTTTCCTGCAGGGCGTTAGAGTTGCCATGGAAGGGTAATGTCCCCAATCTGTCCTGTATTTCGGAAGGAACCTATATTTGCCGCCCCCGATATTCAAAGAAATACGGGCGCCACTACCATATCACTGATGTTGCTGGCCGGAGTTGGATATTGACCCATTCAGGGAACTTTGCCGGAGATACAGAACAGGGCTTTAAATCTCATACTGCAGGATGTGTATTGATAGGGAAATATTTCGGGAAATTAAACGAGCAAGATGCGGTGTTATTGTCTCGCACAACGCTGAGACGATTCATAACACACATGGACTGGAAGCCGTTTGAATTGGTAATAAGGAAGGTATGACGATGGACATAGCATCGATTTTTGGAAGCATAAGCATGGCAGGCATAACTGCATTGGTGGGACCGATCGTAACCGGTGTGATGAATTATAAGATGCGAAAGCTTGAACTCGAAGATCAGAAGAGCAAGCGTCTTCACGATATTGAGATGAGTAAAGTTGAGACTGATAATATGATCAAAGAGATTAGTGCGAATATCACCCTTGAACGCGCGAAAGGTGAAGTTGCTGTTGAGCTCAAAGAGGCTGATGCATTCTCAAATTCTATAAAGCAAGATGCAAAGCCGATGTTTCTTGAGTCCTATATGGAGCAGTTGTTCAAGAGCCCTTGGACTGCGTGGATGGGGATTATTATTTGCATGATGTTCGGATTTGTTGATTGGTTCAAGGCGATGATCCGGCCAAGTCTCACGACATATATGTTCTGGTCCTCTTCAATGATGACCGTCTGGATACATAAACAGTTGGTTGAAGCCAGCGCCAGTCCGGGGATTGAGTTCTATCAGAAACTATTTGAAGCAATCGTTTTATCGGCTATTTACTTCACAATATCCATCGGGGGCTGGTGGTTCGCTGACCGGCGCCTGGCTAAATTTATGGAAAAATATCTGAAGTAGCTGCGTGTTTTTTTATTCCGGATGCGCAGCCCCCGGGGGTCATATCTGCTCGGAAGATGGGGCTTTAGATTTTTGGCTTAGAGCTTTGCATAATTCCTTAATGTTGACATCACCTCCTCTTTAAATCTGTTATGTTACCGAAAAGACAGAAAGTAAATTTGTTTATAGCTGATTAATGATCTAAGTAAATGTCAATTATTGACACAAAGTTTAATGGAAAAGGAGGAGTTTAGATGCTTGTTAAACTTGGAGTTGATATAAGTAAGTTAGAGTATTTTACACGGAAAAGTTTGAAGTACGTTGAGATCGCTTGGGAGGATATGGGATTTGAAGAGGCAGTTATTACGAGTACTTTTGAGGGAAATCATGGGGTAAGTAGTTTTCATTACCAGAATAAGGCTTATGACTTGCGGTTGCCTTGTAATGCGGAGGAAAAGAAGGATAAGCTGGTTAGATTACTTAAGAAGTATTTTGTTAACGGGCTTGGGGAGATAGGGAAGTACTTTGATGTTGTACTGGAGAGTAATCATATTCATGTGGAGTATGATGTTAGGAAGTAGGTAGAACGAGAAAAGCCCTGCTAAGGAATGGTTTTTAGCAGGGCTTTTTGTTCTATGTTTTAATACTACTGTATATAGTATTCTCTAACGCGCATAAATTTTTTAGCGTTTCTTTTCCTCCCTACCACTTATCTGCTTGTTTACTCCAAGTATACCAAATACACCTCTTACCATCCGGATCAGTAAAGTCTCTAATTGCATCTCCTCCATTTACAATAGTGTCTATGACAGATGAGAATTTCTTATCGTCAATATCCCTCCAAACCATTCTTCTAAGTTGTTTTTCAGAAATCCCTTTTGACCTTTCAAGAATCTTTCTAACCATATCAACATCTGCTGTTAAATCACTTCTTCCTACTGCAGTGAAAGCACTTCCCATAGTTTTTTCTATTTCTTCTAAGGCATTTTTTGCGTCAATAAAATCCTCCGGAAGAACACCAAGAGAACTTCTCTTAGCGGCAGCGAAAATAATAGAGAGTTTTAACATCATGACTGGCTTCCTTGAATACCAGCCTATGAAAGCCGGATCTTTGCAAGCTCTTATAGGACTTCTATCTTCATAAGTGGCGTAGAAATCCATCCACCATTCTCTTCCTTCTGGGGAAAAGTCATACCCTCCTACTGATCTTGCGATGATAGAAAGGTCTTTTAAAAGATCATCCTGCATAGCAGCGCGAACTGGATCGAAGTCAGGTATTGCTACTTTTTGTTCTTTGTTGTCAGCGAATACGAAGATCATTCTGGAAGTAAGCCCTCCGCCAATGGCTATGCTTGGAAGGCAGTTAGCAAGTGCTTGTGGGGTGGTGGCAGCAAGCATGTTTAAGTAAGGAAGTGGAATTGTATTACTCCCGGAGTTTTTTGTTCTGTATTTAAATGGCCTTGATTTGCAGTCATAAAGGTCTGTTAAAGTTACAATCATCTTACTGTTTTCTTTTTTGCTGCCAAGAAAACTTTCAAATTCTCCTGAGAATATGGTTAAGGAGCTGTGCCTTAACTCACTTCCATCAGGCATTACAGTTGTATCTGCTGCAAGTTCTATGTCTTCTAAAAGAGCTTGTGGGGTTACAGAGTCTGCTGACATTGTTACTCCGTAAATTCCAACAAGAATGTCTTCTGCGAATGTGATTGCCTGAGTTTTTCTTGCTATCCCAGGTTCTGCTACAAGGACAATAAAAAGATTAGGGTATATTTTTATTCTGCCAAAGTTGAAGTGAATTTTTCGCCTAAGAACTGCAGCAATTGTAGCTATGCCAGCCCACTTGTGGAATATAGTTGCACTTTCTGTGTTTTTATTGTACTCTAAATATGC
>Ga0172381_10003199_pt1 | contig 17520 bp, 24 predicted proteins | sample Leawel6488metaG_FD_119754 | JGI IMG/M metagenome (GOLD analysis project Ga0172381, IMG submission 119754) | Leachate microbial communities from a municipal landfill in Southern Ontario, Canada - Leachate well 64-88 metaG | ecosystem: Engineered > Solid waste > Landfill > Unclassified | place... | reverse complement strand
TAAGGCAAATAGGGGCAAAGTAGTTATTCTTGAGGAAAATGCAGAATTGAAATTCTACAAGAATAAGCCGGAAAACTGGAGAACGATCAAGCAAGTAGTCAATCCTGATTATCCATTTAAAAAATACGTCCTATGCCCAACCTGCAAGCATAATTTGTATGGTAGTGCATCTAGAGGTAAACTTGGGAAGCATTATCCCGCATATCACTGCAACAATAGGGGGCATTATTTTAGAATTCCGGTAAAAGATTTTGACGATACCATTACGGATTTTGTTAAGAAACTGAAGATCACGGATGAAGGAATATTAAAACTTAAAATTCTAGTCCTAGATGAATGGGCAAAAAGAATAAAACAGGGAAAACAGGAATCAAGTGATGCAGAAAATAAAATACGGGAACTGGAAGCAAAACAAGCTAAAGCTGCCGAAACAATTTCGACACTTACCTCAGCAGTCACTATTAAGTTTATCGAAAAAGAGATAGACAAAATGGAGTTAGACATAACAAGCTTAAAAGTTAACAGTAAAAATGAGCTAGATAAGGACGTTCCAATGGATATTGTTATGGAGGTAGTTTCGGATTATCTGGAACACCTTGAGTTTTTGTTGCTAGGAAGCCCTGATCCTATTAAAAGAGCGGCCTATTTTGGGCTAGTTTTTGAAGAGGCTCCAACCTATCAGGATTTAATCTCTGGAACACCTAAATTAGCGCCGTATATCAAGCTGGTCCAACAGTTGAGTGACCCTAATATACCAATATGTGAGCCGGCAGGGATTCGAACCCTGGACCAAGAGCTTAAAAGGCTCCTGCTCTACCACTGAGCTACCGACCCATAATTACTTTTAAAAAATCTCTACCATGATGAGATTTTAAATATTTCTCCCTACGTAATGCTTCTGCCTTTGTATTATATGACTCTTTATATGCTATTTTCCAGTTTCCGTTATTTATTTTTGTATAACTTCTTTGTTTAGTTGGCAATAAGCCATTATGTCTTTTTAGTCTTTGATCAATATCTCCGGTATATCCAATATAAATTTTATCTTTAATTTCGTTTAGTATTACGTATACGTAGTACACAGAGCTTAAAAGTCAGGCGACGCCTGATCTACCACTGAGCTACCGACCCTAGAGTACAATTATATCAATAATCTTGTTACCTTGACAAGAGAAATGAAACTACATAAACTAAAAAAGAAAAGTGTTGCGTTATAAAATTTAAACGCACAGAAGGGAGGTGAAAACGTTTATGACACAAGATGTTGGTCAAACACTCCTTGCTTCCCTAAACAATGGCTTAGCAGTGATTGTCGGCTACACGCCAAAAATCATTGCCGGCGCAATAGTACTTCTCATAGGTATCATTATCGCATCTCTCTTAAAGCAAATTGTTCTGGGAATTTTTAAAGCTCTTAAGATTGAAAGTTTGCTGAAAAAATACGGAGTACCTGAAGCAAAGCAGGAGTTCGCTTGGTCAAGAATATTTTCCGAAATTGTCAGATGGTTCGTAATCATTGTTTTCTTACTTCCAACAGCAGACATTTGGGGATTACCAAGGGTAGTAACAATTTTAAATGAATTCTTGCTATATCTGCCAAATGTTTTTGTTGCAGCCATCATTGCAGTTGTCGGATTTGTGTTGGGGAGTCTCGCTCACGACTTAGTTTCAGCGTCTGTAAAGGGAGTATCTGCAAATACAGCCAACAGCATTGCATCTGTTACCCGCTGGGCAGTAAATGTATTCGTAATCTTGGCAGTACTTAATCAATTAGGTGTTGCTACTGATTTAATCAGAATATTATTTACAGGATTTGTTGCAATGCTTGCCATTGCAGGAGGTATTGCTTTCGGACTGGGAGGACAAAGCAGCGCTAAAGACGTCGTAGAGGAGCTTCGCAAAAAGCTAAAATAAACTCGTCATAGAGTTTGTTATCAACACTCTTAAGTGAGGCTTGGTTAAATTTGCGAAAATTGATATAATTATTGTACGCCGCCATCGTCTAGTGGCCTAGGACATCGGGTTTTCAGCCCGAGAATCTGGGGTTCGAATCCCCATGGCGGTACTAAATAAGATGAGTTGATTTGTAGCTAAAAAGGTGCTATAATGCAACCAAACATCGGCAAAAAGCCATGTGAATAGTCTCGGCTTAGGACCACTACGACTCGTGCCCTAGGGAGACATGATAAAAAAACTTTTACGCAAGTAAAGTAAAATTATTATGTCAGAACCTTTGGCAAAATCACTACAGGACTTCCTAAAATACTCGCAGGATTTAAATTTACAACCCACCACGATTAAAAATAAGCACAATGGTTTGCTTAGATTATTAGCCTTCTTAAAAGATCGACCCCTAACTTTACAAACAGCAAAACTCTTCGTTCAGCAATGCCAGCAAGACGGCAATTCCATCGGCTCAATTCGTACAAAAATAAAACTCCTTAGAGCATTCATCCATTGGCTATATGTAAATAAACACATACCAGAAAACTTTGGCCTGTTTCTTGTCATGCCAAGAGAACACAAAAAATATAAAAATTTTCCTTCTATTCAAACAACAGAACAGATAATCCTTAAAGCAACAGAGATAAAACCAGAAGACAACAAAGCAGTTAGAAAAAGAAAAACGGAGTTAAGAATTGCTATGCGTTTTGCTTTAAGAACAGGGTTGCGGGTTGGAGAAATGCGAAAGTTAAAAGGTCCCGATATTCATCTTTTTGACGATCCGCCATCAATGATTGTGCACAGCAAAGGAGGCAATAAGCAATTAATGCCCCTTCCGATGGACATGATAGACGAACTAAAACCCCGACTTAATTATGACCGCCTTTTTGAGTTTTCCGCCCAAAATGCAATTGACAAACTAAGAGAAGGCGCCAAAATGTTGAGTGTAGTTTGTGACCCCTTAAGCTTTCACAGCTTGCGCCATATTTTTGCTACAGGAATTATGAAACAAGGAACGCCAATTCAAGAAGTAAGCAGGCTTTGCAGGCACTCATCAATTAAAATTACCGATTCAACTTACACCCACTATGATATCTCTGATCTATCTCTTTCGCTAAATTCACACAATAGCATTATTCGTCAGGGGCTAAACAAAAACCAAATTTTCGAAAACCTCAAAAGTTTAATAAGCAAGACGGGCATAGGTGATGATAATAGATTTTTGACTGAGATAAAAGAACTTAAAAATGGCGGGCTTCAAATTATAATCAATCCCCGTTTTCAACAAGTGTGATAAGATAAAAATATGATAATTGGGGCTAATGGAATAAGGTTTGATAAGGCAAACATAGTTTTAAAAAAGGGTACTTCACCAATTGCAAAAGTCGAAGATGTTTATCTTCGAGATTATCAGGGAATGTTCACTATAAATGGCAAGATCGTGTCTGGTATAGATGAATTAAAAAAGCTAAAAGGAAAAATTGGAAGAATAGAACTTGAGACAACGCCATATATTGCGTGGAATGTTACGGTTGATGTTTATATTTCTTCGGGGGAGTTTAAAATGATCGCAGAAAGAATTACTTAGAGGTCTTTTTCTTTTCTCTAGTTTTCTGATCTACTTCAACAATAGCGCGTCTTAATTTTGCCACATTCCCGAGCAGTTTGTCTTTTCTCTTCCCTTTATTGTTTACCCTCTCATACAAGTATTCTTGCTTATCAATTGTTCTTAAAAAATAGAATGCCATAGGGTATCAGTATATCACACGGGTTGTAGAATGTCAATCTGGGGCTTGACAAATGGGTTGTAACATGATATACTTACCAAAGTAAAATAGTCAACAACTAGTCAACAGACAGTTTAGGCGCCAAAGAAAAACCCACACGGGAACTTGGCGTTTTTTTATTGCAAAATCAATTTCAATTTTTCATGACTCAATCCATAACAATTACAATAACCATACCAGACAACCTCAATAATCCTTCTATCAATCAGGAAAATTTATTGCCTCAAAAACTCTGTATATGCCAGCAACCCTTCTATCCTACATCAACCAACAACACCCGCTGTAATTTATGCCAAACCAATCAATCAAGAGTTGCAAAATATAAAAAGATTTTAGGAGGGCTTAAATAAATGGAAGACAAAATTATCAAGTGTGTTGATTGCGGAAAAGAATTTATTTTTTCCATTTCAGAGCAGGAATGGTTTTTAGAAAAAGGTTTTAAAGCAGAACCCAAGAGGGATAAAAATTGTAGAAAGATTAAACGGGAAAGGTTTGGAAATTCTTATTCACAAACAGAAAATAGCTCAAACGACTATTGGAGGGGAAAATAATATGAAAGTATACGACCTAAACATTTCAGAAGAACGCAAGGAACAAATAAAAAAAGAATTAGAAGCCCGCAAAACGGCAATTGGAGAATGCGCCATTTGTGGCCAGATAATTGAAATAAGAAATTATAGAATTCAGAATTATTGCGGGAAACACGAGCAACAGGCTAACTATACAAACAGAAGATATTTAAATGGTAGGGTTGCCCCGCTATCCAAAGAAATGAAAACAAAATTATTAGAGGAAAAATCAAGGTAAAAAAATATGACTAAGGATGTTGCAATAAAAATTAAAGAATTGACTTATGAAATCATGGCTTATTTTAATAGCCTCTACAAGACAGATCCCATAAAGGGAAAAGTCTTAGCAAAACTAATTGAAGACGGAAGCCTATCAGAGCAACTAGAGAACGCAATCACAATACACACCAAAGAGACAATAGACTATATCGACTTTTCGACCATTCACAAAATAGCCAGCGGACAAAAATCATTTAAAGATGGGTCAATGGCTCAACACGCGGGATTTATTATTAGTGACATAGAACAAAGCAAAATTAAAAAATAATAATGGCAAACTCTCAGTCAAAATTTATTAAAAATTTAATCAAGCTCTATCAACAATCAGAGCAAAAATCTGGTATTAAAAATATTGGCAACAAGACAGCCAGCGGGCAAAACAAAAATATTCTTAAAAATGCAGATAAACTTAGAAAACAAAATCTCAATTCAATAGTTAATTAAAAAGAAGGTGTTAGTTTATGAAAACAACAGCCCTATTAAAACAGGTAGTTAAAATATTACTTGTGCCTTATTTTGTAGGTATGGATATTTTAATTTCAGTTGGTGGTCTAATTATCTTTTTAAAAGATTTTGCGGGAGGAGCACATGGCAGATAGATCTTTACACAACCAACCCATACAAGAAACTAGTGATTATGAACAAGGAAAAGTCAGAGACAAAATCAATCAAGCGCAAGTGATGAATGTATTAAAGGAGGTTTTCCCTAATCTTTGGTTAATTGGTCAGGAGTTATTGGAAAATCATACTAACGCTTGGCTATTAGTCTTAATTTCCAGAGAACTAGCCCGCATTCACACCTCAAACGGAGGTCAAGGCTGGGGAAAAGTCACAGTAGAAATTTCTAAGGATTCAGCTTTATTTATACGCGGAGAAAACGCCATCAAAACAGAGGAGCCCTTAATACAAAAATATGATGAGGATATTAATCAATATGAAAAACCATAACAACAAACAACCAGATTTTGAAAAAATATTTTCTGATTTTCAGAAAGAGAATCCTATTAGACAAAATGAATTCCAGTTACTTTATGAATACGGCAAAACTCAATTCGAACGAGAATGGTTAAGTCCCGAGGAACAGCAGGAATGCTTGGCTTACATCCTTAAGAGAACAGAGAAAGCCAAGATTTGTACATACAAACATTTTGAATTATATTTTTCTGATTTCCTAAGAACAAAAGATTTATATGATAATTTTGTTAATTACTTAGAGCAGTTAATTGTTATAGCCCGAAATGCCAAAAACCCCCAACCTAAACTAATTAACCCCAACTCTAACTAAAATGTTTAAAGACAGGACCAATCAAAACCAATACATTAAGGATCTGAATGCGGAACAGGATAAAAAAGAGCAAAGGGTCTTAACTTTAAAATGGCAACTATCAGAGCTCACGAGGGAGCAGGACAAGCTCTTAAAAGACGCCACAGCGGATATAGTGAAATATATTGAGGAGATGAGAAAGCCAATTTTAGGAGAACTTTACGAACTCGAAAACCCAAGACCTCACTAACAAAATTATTGAATGGGACGGAGCCAACAAAGGGAAAACTAAGCGGATGGGCAATAATCGTCTATATACCAATAGGGATCTCGTCCTCTTGGAGATAAGCAAGCGCATAGTCCAACAGAACAGCTATTGTCCCAGTTGCCAGATCAAGTCTTGCTAGATGGCGTTTCCTTTCCCAATCTCCGAATTGTCAAATCACGTGTTGACTCGCTTAAGCACAATACGAATACAATTATAGTTCAATCATTCTGCGTCCCCATGCCTAGCAACATCAGCAGAAGCAATCCCCACGTCCCCAAAATCTTTTTCAGCATTCGGCAACCCGCACTATGATTAACCTAGGCCAATAGATAGCTAATACAATCTATTCCCTATGCTATGTTCTATGTTGTATGTCCCAATCATGTCAAGGGTAGTTACTCTTATAAGATAATGGGGTGCTCTTCTCTTCAGCTAGCCATGATTATTATTTTGAAATTTTCTTAAGGTCATATCGCTTTTAGAATATAGGGGACTAGGGGGTCACTTGATGTACAGAGACGGATCGGCCGATATATTTGTTTATCTATTTAGAAAATCCCTTAGAAGATATCCCTTAAAAGGGTTAAGTCAATTCCAAAAATCTCAATAAAATTTTTGGGAAAAAAACCTTTTTCGGCTATTGGGACTTGATTAAAAGAGGATTTATCTATTCTTATTGATCCACTCAATTAGCTTTTCTTGCTCTATTTTTATTTGGGAATATTGGCTATTCAGGTATTCCTTATTTTTTCCAGTTTTATTATTAACTATATGCGCTACTGCTATTTTGATCCATAAAAATAAAAAATTATTCATTGTTATACCCATTTTGCTATCAACACCTTTTAAATCATCTGAAACATTGTTGTTATAAATAATGTCCTTGGGATTATCCCAATAATTACAATTTTTGCCTTCTCTTACAACTTTCAAAACCTCCCTTACGACATTTTGTTTATGTGTAGCTAGCCTTCTTATATTATCATCATGTCTTTTGATCTTACTGTCGGCTATTTTAGTTAGGATCGTTAAGATACTACCACCGACCCCACCTATCATTAAAATGGCAAGCTTAACAATGTTTTCTTCGCTCATGTTTTAACTAAAGTCCTCTGGTATTTCAGCACTTGGGGAAACAAAAGAAGTCGCCCCAGAGGCAACGCCAGTGTCACCAGCTAAAGTTGAGCTAACTGGAAAAGGATAATTAGTTGAGTTTGAATTAACACCTCGGGGAAGAATAAGCCCGCTATCCTTAACCTCACAAGCCAGATTCGGCTTTTCGGACTGGGAGATTCCAGCGGGAGGCGTAGAAGGAACGCAAGTCAAACCTATTGCATGATAGGTTAAGCAGATTACACATAATCCAGCTATAACACTCTTCCCATTCATAAACTCGTATATACATTATACCACACTTTCGCAATTCACAGGCCTTAAATCGAATCCTAGAGGCCATGTTTTGACCTCTTGAGGCCAATATTGGCACTTGACAGGACGCTTTGCTTATGATATACTCTTCTTTAGAAATCACAAAAGCCGAGGGGCTAGGACAACAACCCCCTCAAAGAGCAATAAGACAACCCACAAGGTTGTTTTTTTAATGCTTAGTAGGCGCTTTTAAATTGGGCTAGTCCCAATCAAGAGGCGCTTTTTTTGTGGTTATTTAATCGGGAAGAATTTATAGGAGATGGCGACACAGACGATAAATAGCAATAAAAATGTCCACATATTTAAGAAGCGGGCTAACAGAATATCAGATGTAAACATCAGAAAAAATGAGGAGGTTAAGAAGTAACCAAGTTGCTTATAAGAAAGACTTTTATTCACGGCTATATTATAGCACAAAATTATGACATTCGCAGATCCAAATCAATTTACGAATTACAACCCAACCTTTACTAATCAAACGGGAATGGTTGCCCCGTGGACAGCTCCAAGCTTGAATCCGCTTGTTAATCTTCAGAAAGCATTGCCTCAGGGTCTTTGGTCTAAGTCAGGGGAAACGCCAATTTTAAATACTCTTTTTGGAGTACAGCCCGCAGGGGCTTCGAGTGGTGGAGGATCACAAATGATTGACTTAAGCGGTGGATATTCAACCCCAACATCACAAACAACCAGCAATAATATTCAAACAACAACCCAACAAAAACCACCCGCCAGCCAATCAGATCAAGACAAAGCCAGACAAACATTGCAATTAATGAACGAGGGGAAAATCATCTGGGATGACAATGTTAGAGCCCAAGCTGATAATATTCTCTCTGGTGGGTCTCAGCAATCTCAGCAAGATCTGCAAAATCAAATAAATTCTATTTATGACCCTCAATATTCAAGCCTCAATGCTTATCAACAAAACCTAGAATCTTCTTTACCTACCGCTCTTGAATCTCTACAAGGACAAAAGAATGTTTTAATGCAGGGAGTAACGGGTCAGCAAACAGCGGGAGACGCCAGCGCGCAATTGCAAAAGGGAGAATTGGGACAAGCTCAGCAATCAGCTTTCGGCGACGCAGTCCGCCAGTACAACGCAATGAAACAAAGGGCAAGCATTCAATACGGAATGGGCAACTCTACGGGTCAAGGACTTAATGAATTAGCGGGACGCGAGTACGCCAGAAATAGAGGCAACCTATCTAATACTTATGCTAATAATCTTTCAAAACTGGAACTTGCACAAAAAACCTTTAACGATCAATTAGGTACAGCAAGATTAAATATAAACCAGAATATTATTGACGAAGAAAACAGAATCAGACAAGATTTTAGAGATAAAATGCTTCAAATTAATATGCAAAAGGGACAGCTTGATTCTGCAAAAGCACAAGCAAAAATGCAGGTATTGCAGGATAGTATTGCACAGACCAAAGCATTGGAAAATCTTAAAGTACAATCTCAATTATCTCTGGAGACTTACAAAGCCCAATATCAATATGCATTGCAAAATCAGTACGCGCAATTAAGCAACACCCAATACAATCCTTTCCAAGTTGAAAACTCACAGATAGGACAACCAGCACAAACAACTAATACTTTTACACCAAATAATTACTCTGGCCAAATATTAGCAAGTAATGTCCTTACCGACCCATTCAAAGATCTTAACAACCCCTTCCAAGCTTAAAGCATAAAGGGAAGGAGTAACCTTTATGAATTTAGACAACATCAAAAATAAAATCTTTTCAGTCATTCAGGGATTGTTTAATCCCCAGTCAGTAGTTGACGTTCCTAAAATGTTAAGCGACTATAGAGCTCAACAAAACATTAACATTTCGCTTGGCCGAAAAATTGACCAAACACTCCAACCCCTTAAACAGCAATTCGGCAATTCGAACATTCCCCAACCAATACAGGGGACGAACACAAAGTTTACTCAACCATCCACAAACCCTATTGAGAACATTAACGACATCTTAACCAGCTTAGGAGCTCCCCACGGTTTTACTCCCATTACCGCTAAAGAGATACAACCCAAAAACATCCAAGACCAGATAGGTTCTCATCTACAGGGTTTAGAAAAACAACTTCAACCAAAAATTGAAGACAAAATAAAAGGAATTCTATCAACTCTTACCAGTCAACCTATTGGCATTCAGGGCATAGGCTTTAATTTCCCTATTACATTGGGACAAGCAGGCAACACAATTAAAGACTTTACAATAGAACCAGTCGCGCAGACTGGGGCAAGAATCGGAATGCAGATAACAGGAGATCAATCTTTTCAGCCAACGAGCAATTTTGAAAAGTTCTTAATGGGAGATGAGAGAATTAATAACTTTGCAGGACAGAAAAAGAATGTGGAATCTTTCCTGTCCTCACATGGAATTGATCCAAAAGTAGCACCCATTTTAGCAGTTGGGTTAGTTATGGGAGATAACGCTTTAAACGTTTTACCTTTTGGAGCGGGAGGAAAGAATATTGTTAAAAAAGGCATTAAAGAACTAGCGGAAGATGTTATTAAGAAAGAGGGAAAACAGGGAATTGAGGCAGTTGCTAGAGAAGGAGAAAATCTTTTGAGAAAAACTAGGGGATTCACCAACGTTAAAAGCATAGACAATCCTCTAACTCTTGGGGAGGATTGGAAGAATTTAATCGGGCAAGAAACAAAACAAACCTTAACAATTGCAGATGATATTAAGGGAATTGCTAAAAACAAAACAACTTCAACTTTTAGTCCAGATCCTTTTGATGACATTGTCAACAATCCAGCTATTGGTGTTAAGAACAAAGTTAATTTAATTGATTGGTTAAGAACACCTAACAGAGTCTTAGATAAAATTGGAATGGGAGAAGAAGCCAAGGGGCTAAGAACAGCATACGATAAGTACGTTTCAGAACTCCCAAAAGAAATTGACAAAATAACCGCTTGGAGTAAAAGGGTTACGCCAGACGCAAACGAGAGAATCTTTAATTTTCTTGACGGCACTCTTCCCCGTTTAGACAATCCAGTAGAACTACAGGTAGCAACAGAGATTAAAAATTATCTAAAAAATTGGGCAACAAAATTAAAACTCCCAGAAGAAAATCAAATCAGCCAATACATAACTCACATTTTCGAGCAGGGAAAAATCACAAAAGAATTCGACCCAGAAGTAAGTAAATTAATACGGGGTCAGGTGTCAAAGTCAGTTTTCGATCCCTTCTTGCAAAGAAGAATTGGCCAGCCAGATTATATAAAAGACGTCTGGAGGGCGTTAGACGCTTATACAAAACGGGCAGTCCGAAAATATAATCTTGACCCAATTCTTCAACAGGTCGCGGGAAAAGCAGAGAACTTACCAGAAGAAAGTTATAACTATGTTAAAAGTCAGATTGCCAGAATTAATATGCAACCCGCGGGAATAGACAACTTAATTGATAACGCAATTAAATCTTCTCCTATTGGATATAATCTTGGCCAGCGTCCCCTAACATCCGTTACTAAAAAGGCAAGACAGATGATTTTTAGAGGATTGCTAGGTCTTAATCCAGCGTCAGCAATTAGAAACGCTTCACAGGCTTTAAACGCTTATCCAGCATTAAAAGAAAAGTATTTTCTACAAGGAGCAATCAAAACAATTTTAGAAATGCCAAGTCTTCTTTTAAATAAATCAACAGAATTAGCAACCTCTGGCATATTGGGCAATATGGTAGAAGACCGAACTATAAACGCAACTAAAAAGTTTTGGCAAAACACAGACGAAGTTTTATTTTATATGTTTAATCTGGCGGAAAAATGGAACAGGGGAATTTCTTATTATGGAGGGAAAGCAAAAGCCTTAGCAGAAGGAAAAACATTAGACCAAGCCATTGAGTACGCAAAAAAATTAACTAGAGACACTCAATTCTCCTATGATGTTGTTGATACTCCCGCAGTATTACAAAGTGACCTTGCTAAAACTATTTTTCAGTTTGGAACTTACCCATTAAAACAAGGGGAGTTTTTAATTGAGATGGCAAAGAGAAAAGACATTGCAGGATCTATTAGATGGTTGGCAAGCAATCTCTTATTCATTGCAACAATAGGAGAAATAGTTGGAATGAAACCAACAGACCTAATCCCACAGTTTAAGTTTGGAATTCCCCCAACATTACAAGCGCCAGTTGGAGTTTATAAAGGACTTACCCAGTCAACGGATCAATACGGCAACCAATTAAGCCCAGCAGAGAGAATTTTTAATAAAGATATTACAACGGGATTAATGAATTACTTCCCAGCTGGCGGAGAAATGAGAAAGATTTACGAAGGGGTAACATCAGGAACAAAAGGCGGAAGTTATTCCCCATCAGGATTATTAAGATATCCAGCAGATCTTAATATTCCCAATTCTATTTTTGGAACTAACGTAACTAAAGAAGCCCAAAATTATTACAACAATAATGTCAGCCCTCTTGGAAAATCTCAAACTGCACAATACAAACAATTAATAGATAGCGGAATGACACCAGAAGAAGCCTACAAAGTCTTTACAGATCAACGGGCAACAGATCAGGAGTTTAAGGATATTATCAGCGGACAAGAAAACGCCTCAACTAATACGGGACAATCATCCGTTATCTCTCCATCAGTAACAGGCAACTCAATACTTGATATGTATAACAAAGAAAAATCAACAGCAGATAAAAACTCAAAGATCAAACAAATTATTGACTTAAATTTAGACCAAACAACAACAGAAAATCTCTTGCAAAAAGCAGGACTGGGAACATTAGAAGAGGCGCAAACATCTATTTTAAAATCTCTTAATGTTGACAGTAGAGCAACTTATCTAAAAGATCAATTCTCTAAAATCACAGATCAAAATCAATTTATACAAACTGCTATTAAGTTTGCAGATGACGGAGTTTTGACAACGGGCATAACCGCACAATGGCTAGACGATGGAACCATCACATTAGACCAACAGAAAGTTTTAAACAAAATTATTAACTATAGCAAAAATAAAATAACAACAATTAACGGAACTCCTAAGAAAGTCAGCATTGCAAAACCATCATTCAAAAAATTATCTATGCCATCAGTTAAGAAATCAAAAATAACATCTGTAAAAGTACCAGCTATTAAACCCCTAAAGTCTATTAGCTTGAGCAGTCTAAAAGATTTACAGCGAAAAGTCGCAATAAAAATCAGTAAAGGAAAGGTTAAATAACATGGCAGGAATAATTAAACCAAACGGCAAATCAAAAAGATTTTTAGCAGTGGTTAAGAAATGGACGGACAAAGGGTATACCACAGAACAAGCGCGGGTTAAGGCAAGTCAAAATATGTCAGACACAAGAAAATAATATGAAAAATACAGAAGAAAAAATCACAAAAAAACCAATTGTAAAAGAAGAAAAGCCAACAGAAGAGGTAGAGGAAAAATCTGATAAGCAAGAAAAAGAAGAATCAAAAGACGACAAAGTTTTTAGAAAACCCTATGAGAATGGCTTGACTTGGGAATGGGAAGGGGGAGACCTAACCAGCCAACCCCTTTTCAGAACAATATGCAGATTAGTTGATCAAGATCCCTATGCAGTTGTAGATGAATCAAGTAGATTAACAGAGATAATTTCTCAATTGGGAAAATACATTATTGAAAAAGTTGGATGTAATGAAAATGAAATTGCAAAAGAACTCTCTCATTTAAAACGCCTTCTCCCAATAGGTAGCGGGCTTACTGGATTATACGAAATTGCAAGATTGGAAAGAATAAAAGAACTAAGAAAGGACGGTGAATAATTATATGGCACATATACTAGATAAAATTTTAAATCAAGAACAACTTCAAGCAGACATTCTTAGAGTTGCACAGCAAAACAAAGAGCAAAGAGACGCAGACCTTAGAAAAGAATATACAGAAGACTTATCAAGTCAATCAAAAGAGGCAAAACTTGCACAAGCAATTGATAAGCTTACAAGAAAAGACACAATGAAAATGAGAATTGAACTAGACAGACAAGAAATGCTTAAGGAAGAAAACGCAAGACTACTAAAAGAGAAGAGGGCAAGACAAAAACAGCTTGAAGCAATGATAGCGGAATTCTAAGCAGAGTTATAAGCTTTTTACTGTGACTGGGTCGAGATATTGATAACTCTTATACTTGACGCGGGCACAGCTTAAAGCTTTGTAAACGAAAGTTTGCGTAAGCTCGTATAATCTATATTTTTTATCTCACTCTTTTTACTAGCAATTGGCCAGTTGAAACTCCTTAAATCAGCTGGCCATTGCCTTATTAATTATGCTTACTTGTTCTAAATGTAAAATTAGTAAACCCATTGAGAAATTTTGCAAAGACAGAAATAATAAAACAAGGGGTTACCGTTCCAACTGCAAGGCTTGTGACAAAAAGTATCGGGAAGACAACAGGGAAAAGGAACTAATAAGACACAAAATTTATAGAAAGAAAAACAAGGTAAAGATATTAGCTCAAAATAAAATCTACTATCAACTTAACAGGCAAAAGATACTGGCAAAAATGAAGGTTTATCAACAATTACCAAAAGTCAGAGCAAAATTAATTGCTTATTGGACAGAAAGAAATCGCAGATTGAGCAAAGAAAAGCTATCAAAGGGGTTGAAATTAAAGAGTTGTCATATATGCAAAACTGAATTGACCCCAGAAAGCATGATCGACGCGGGAAAGTTATATTGCCGTCCTTGTTACGCAAAAGAGGCGGGGATGACGCCAATACAAACCTATCAATTCCTGAAGTTAAAGAGCGCCCGAGTAAAGGTTGACGCAAGCAAAGCAGGAAAAATATTAGGGAGTAATGAGAAAATAAAACCAAGATATGACTGGTGGTAGAATAGTATATCATACTTATCAGAAGTTGAGGCTAATCTAGCCTCTTGACATTTTACTACTTTTGTGGTAGAATTGTCTTTGTTATAGTCAATATAACAGAGTGAAAATTAGTTGAAGCACAAATCCTTTAAAGAGTGCTGTTGTACGCTTCAACGCACGGCACTACTCTTTAGAGGATTTTTTGTTTACAGAAAAGATTTAGACGACATAGATAACACACGAGACATACTCGGGGATGAGGGGTCTCGTTTTTTGTTGGTCTATGTTAAAAACTAAAGGAACATATATTAGGGATAATCATTTCAGACGAACCTATGGCATTTCACTTGCACAGGTCGTAGCAATGTATAACGCGTTAAAAGGTAAATGTCCTCTTTGCCAAAACAAGATGATACTAGGCGGGACAAACGGAACTGCTGTTTGTGTTGACCATGATCACAAAAGCGGAAAAGTACGTGGCCTCTTGTGCAATCATTGTAATCAAATGTTGGGCAATGCTTATGAAAACAAAGAAACTTTAAAGAATGCAATTTTTTACTTATCTTTATGAAAAAATGTGCTAAGTGCAAAATCAATAAACCAATAATAGAATTCTATAAAAATAAATCCCACAAGGACGGGTTAAAGAGTGAGTGTAAAGATTGTACAAAAGCTTGGAGAATGACTAACAAGGAAAGACTTAATAACTACCAAAAAAAATATTATCAACTAGAAAAGGAGGGGCTCAAAAGATCTAGGCAGAAATTTTATTTAGACCATAAAGAAGAAATTTTAAATTATAGTAAACAATATCAGCTCCAACATAAAGAGGATATTGCCAGAAGAAATAAAGAAAGATATCTAGAAGAGAAAAGAAAAAAAATAGTAACAATAAAAGTCAACGGTTTGGGAGAGAAACTATATATCTGTGCAAAATGCAAAGAGGACAAAACAAAAGATGGGTTTTCCCCAAACAAAAAAAAGACAAGCGGATTTTGTAGCTATTGTAAGGTTTGCAAGTTGCAATATTATTACAACAACAGAGAAAGACTACTTGTATGTGGGAAACAATGGGCAAAAGAAAATAAAGAAAAAGTTGCAAAATATCAAAGAAAATACTACTTAAAAAAGATGGGGAAAATATGATAGAACAAACTAATTATCAGGACTCAAACTGGGTAACGCAAAAGGCAATAAAACAATTAACTGAAAATAAGAATAGAAGAATATCGGCAATGTTTCGAGAGTTTAGGGCATACCCTCATTACAGTTTGCTAGGAGATTATATATTGCTTGCTTGCATAGCAGGAGCATTACGAGAGTTACAATTGCCGTTTATGAGAAGTCAAATGGGACGGGCGCTTAATCAAAGTGAAGAGTTAAAAGAAAGAGCAAGAAATGACAAAGGATGGTTACTTGATGAGCTTGAGAAAATAGTCACTGGAGAAACAGAAACGGGAAAAAGACCATCTAGCAGGGACACAATAGGGGCGTAAGCATAAGAGGTGTGCGAATTGCCGAGATGGGGCAAAGAACATTGAAAATTTAGAGGTTAAGGAACGCGGGGAGAGGTTAGAATGTTAAATATCCATTATTGCTCCCCGTGTCCCCTAATCCCTAAAAAAGATTAGAGTGAAGTAGGGTAAAAATCATGTCAGGTTTTTAAATTGTTCTAAGCGGGAACTAAACCCACCCGTTTAGACTAATCTAAAAATTGTTAATTATGTTCTGAAGATCGAAAAAAATGTAAGCGGGTTTTTTAAAAAGGATTCTCGCTACTATCCATAAAAAGACGGTCTTCAGTATAAAGTTAATAATAGAGGAATTTAAGAAAACAAATATTGATTAAGAGTTAGAAGCCTTTTTGTTGGGGTCTTTGTAAAGATCGAGAAAAGGTAAAAGCTCATTAACATTTTGCAACAATAACGTCCAGTTGAAAAAAATAACAAGTCGCAAGACTTGACTGTAGAGATACTTCAGATCGCGAGATCCACGAGTCGCCTAGGGGTAAGCTAAAAATTAATCCTAGGTAGTAGCCGTATTCCTTTTAGCGGAGCCGAGAGGGTGTAACAGCAGAGCGAAACAGATACCCGCCTGCGACCAAAGTGCAATCCCTCGAGAAGCCAAGCAGTTTATCTTAACAAAAGATAACGTCTGCATGACGCCATCCAAAAATTAATCTAGTAAGTTGCAAAATGTAATGACATAAAGCTCTTAATCTTAATTGTTTATTTTTAAAAAAGTAAATGCAATATGGGCAGACTATAACCAATTAAGCTGAAATGGGACTTAACGAGAGAGTGAAAGCCCGAAAGCTTTCAAACGAACGAGTGAGTTAACCAAAACCATCAAGAGCAATTGGGACTGGGGAAGTATCCCCCCGCCCTTCTTAAGATTAATAAGAATTTATATTAACTGTCTTTACCTTTTTTGTAACTTTTTGGGACAACAAAAAAACCAGCTCCTAACGAAGACTGGCTTTAATGTTTTTTGTTGGTCTTCAGAAATTTATGAGGTGTCTGAAGCTTTGTAAATTGTAATTAGCACTCTACCACTTACTCTGCTAAAAGTCAAGGGGGTGTATTTATATGGTTATTAAAAAGCAAGGTCAATCGGATCAACAATTAATCTCTCAATTTTTCAAAGAGGTCAACGCTAGCGGGATAAAAGAAGAAGCCAAGCGCTTAATGTATCATGAAGACAATCAGGAAAAGCGTAAACGCAAACTGGCAATCCGCACTAGAGAACGTAAATTGCATTATTAACGGAAAAATAGATTAATAGCATAAAAAACAAAGCAAAGAATTATAAAAATTTTAATAGCAATGGTTACAGTTGCCGTTATGCTCATTTTTTGCAATTGGTCAATTAATTTATTGCCGTTTGTGTAAATTCTTATCATGTTTTAAGCATAGTCCCAGTTGCCGTAATATGTAATGATCCCCCCTTAAATTCTAGCTGTAATAACTGTAAGTCTTATACATTTTCAGCTAAAAACCTAAACAAAGACACTAGATAATAATTAAGCCCAGCTATATTGTTTCAGGCAAAATTAGTTATAGGCAATAGTCAATTTCCCGTTCTATAGGATAGTCTAAAATGCTTGATAATAATGATGTAAGATGAGATAATTAAAGCGGATTGATTTAGTAAAAGTTTTCTGTT
>Ga0172381_10003198_pt1 | contig 17523 bp, 17 predicted proteins | sample Leawel6488metaG_FD_119754 | JGI IMG/M metagenome (GOLD analysis project Ga0172381, IMG submission 119754) | Leachate microbial communities from a municipal landfill in Southern Ontario, Canada - Leachate well 64-88 metaG | ecosystem: Engineered > Solid waste > Landfill > Unclassified | place... | reverse complement strand
GATTTCTGACCTATTTTTTGTCTTTCCTCTTTAGTTATCTTGAAGATACCTAGGCCCTCTTGAAAAAAATGGTCACCTATTTTTTTAGAGTTTTTCCGATTGTGCTCTTTGCCGATTATAGCCGCCTCGTTCTTCTCGATAAGCCCAGAATAAGTTTCTAATTTAAATAGTCTAATTTGCCCATCATAGCCTTTTATGGCATATAGAACGCCCATCTGGCATACTTTTTCTTTTTTTCCAAAGAAATTTTTTATATTATATTTTTCAACCAAATCATTCAGGGATAATCCTTGGCGGTAGTCTTCTGCTATTTCAGGGAAATATTTTTTAATCTCCAGACCAAGAAGAATGCTAAATTTTATTGCAGCCTTATTACTATCAGTAAGTGTATCCAATATTTTGTATCCTTTCTGGTCTTTTGACCTTAATTAGTTTTATCAAAGAACTTGAAGCATCAAAATATCATTTATTATTCGTTTTGTCAATAGTATTAGTTGTTAATTTTAAAATAATTTTATTTTTAACGCTGCCGCTAGGGCTTACTTTTATAACTAAAAGTAACAAAAGTTTTACCGGGCTAAATTCGCTATCACATTGTTCACCTTATGTATCGCCAATCACGGCGCTCAATTCAGCCCCCAAACCCCATGACTCGTTAAATATCTTAGGTGGCTACTAATCTGTATATTAAAAATTATTATCAAGATGTAGTTTGACTTAGTTAAGTCAAAAGGATTATAATTAGCTCAATATCAACGATTGCCATGGCTACCAACTATGGTTTATCTAATTCATTAGACTAAGTTGATTTTAAAGAGAGCCTGGCCAATTGACCAGGAAATCAGGTGGAACCGCGAGGTTAATCTAAACCCCGTCCTGACAACCAAACTTTGTGTTTGGTTATCAAGACGGGTTTTTTATTTACTTCTAATTAAATTATAAAATATAAATATATGATTCCTTTATCTACAAAACGTCATTCCTTAGCGCATGTTATGGCGCACGCTGTTCAAGAATTATGGCCGAAGGCTAAATTTGCTATTGGTCCAGATATTGATACGGGTTGGTATTATGATATTGATTTTAATGGAGAAAAAATTGGTGAAGAAGATTTTAAGAAAATTGAAAAGAAAATGCAAGAGCTGATTAGAAAGGATTTACCTTTTGAAAAAATTGAAGTTTCAATTGCTGAAGCACTTGAGTGGGCTAAGGAAAATGATCAACCATATAAAATTGAGATCATTGAAGAGTTGCGCGATCAAGGAGAAAAGAAAGTAAGTTTTTATACGGTTGGTGGTTTTAAAGATTTATGTCGCGGGCCTCATGTTGAAAGTACAAAGCAAATTGGCTTAAACGGTTTTAGGTTACATAAGTTAGCTGGTGCTTATTGGCGCAGTGATGAGAAAAATAAGATGTTAACTCGTATTTATGGTTTAAGCTTTGAAAATAAAGAGGCGCTAGAAGAACATTTATTAATGTTGGCCGAAGCTGAAAAAAGAGATCATCGTAAATTGGGCAAAGAATTATCTATCTTTGCGTTTGATGAAGATGTTGGGCCAGGTATGCCTTTGTGGTTACCAAATGGTGCTGTTATTATTGATGAATTAGAAAAGTTGGCTAAAGAAACTGAAACTGAGGCAGGCTACCAAAGGGTTAGGACGCCGCATATTGCTAAAGCTTCAATGTATCTTAAGAGCGGTCATTTACCATATTACGAAGAAAGTATGTTTCCGCCAATGGAAATGGATGGAGAAAAATATTATCTTAAGTCCATGAACTGTCCACATCACCATAAGATTTTTGAGAATTTACATGTCAGTTATAAAGACCTGCCAGTTCGCTTGGCCGAATACGGCGCAGTTTATCGTTACGAACAATCAGGCGAGTTATTTGGTTTAATGCGTGTTAGATCAATGCAGATGAACGACGCCCATATTTATTGTTCTAAAGAACAGTTCGCGTCTGAGTTTAGGGCGGTTAATGACATGTATCTAAAATATTTTAAAATTTTTGGTATTGAAAAATATATTATGCGTTTTTCGACGCATGCTCCAGAAAAATTAGGTAAAAAATATATTGATAATAAACCACTTTGGGAAGAGACTGAGGATATGGTACGCCGCGTCTTAATTGATTCAAACATTCCTTATGTAGAAGTGCCTGATGAAGCGGCTTTTTATGGACCAAAAATTGATGTACAGGTTTGGAGTGCGATTGGCCGTGAATTTTCCTTGGCGACTAATCAAGTTGATTTTGCAGTACCTGAGCGTTTTGGTTTACAGTTTAAAACTTCGCAAGGGAATTTTGCTACACCAATTTGTATTCATCGTGCGCCACTCGGAACACATGAAAGATTTATTGGCTTTCTAATTGAACATTATGCTGGAGCTTTTCCACTTTGGTTATCGCCCGTCCAAGTAAAATTATTATCCGTCGCTGAAGCGCATAATGAATTTTGTCATAAATTAGCTGCTGAATTAAAAGCTCAGGATATTAGGGTTATAGTTGATGCGTCTAACGAAACCGTTGGTAATAAAATTAGAAAAGCCTCTAATGAAAAAGCTCCTTACATGTTAGTAATTGGTGATAAAGAAATGAATTCTGACAAATTGTTTGTACGCGAGCGAGGGGAGCAAGAAGCTAAGGAATGGAATAAAGCTGAATTTATTAAAACTATTTTAGCTAAGATAAAAGAGAGAAAATAATATAGTCATTGGGTATTTTTGTTATGTATGATTTAACTCTTCCGTTTATTTTTTCGCAAATTGCGATGTTCATCGCAATGGGTTTTGATTTTTTAAGTTTACAATTTAAAAAACGTGAGTATACTTTTTTGTGTTTAATTGTATCGGCTAGTTTAATAAGTTCTCATTATTTTTTATTAAATAAAACAGCGGCTGGTGTTATTGTTTTTATTTCAGTTTTAAGATTTATCACTTGTTATTTTACAACAAATAAAAAGTACTTGTTTATATTTATTGGATTAAATACTGTTTCGTTATTTTTTACCTATAAAGACATAACAGATTTAATTATTTATATTGGTTTGATTATTTTCATTATTGGTAATTTTCAAAAAGATAACAGGTTAATGAGAAAGTTGATGATGGGTGGCACGGCTATAATCGCTATATATAATGCTATAATTTTTTCACCAATGGGAGTTATTACTGAGGTCTCGTTTTTGGTAAGTGGAGTTATTGGTTATTATAGGTATTATATAAAAAATAATTTTTATAATAAAGTTAAAAGATTTGTTATCTCTTCTTTTAAGAAGGTTAATGATTCTAATGGAATCAAGCACTTATTAAGAACTGTCCATTGGGTTAAAAAATTAAAACCAAGTGCTGACGAAGTATTATTAATTGCTGCGGTAGCGCATGACATTGAAAGAGCTTTTAGAGATCATAAAAATTATAATTTTATTAAGAATTCTGACAAAGGTTTTAAGAGCGAAGAACATCTTACTCATCATCAAACCGAAGGCGCTAGAATAATCGGAGATTATCTTAAACAGATTGGTGCGTCCGAAGATATGATTAATAATATCAAAATATTAGTATCTAGACATGAGATTGGCGGAAGTGAAGAAGAAAATTTATTAAAAGACGCCGATAGCCTTAGCTTTTTTGAAAACAATATTAACCATTTTGTAAATAATAAAATTGCTGAAACCGGTAAAGAGAAGGTGAAAGATAAATTTGATTGGATGTTTAATAGAATCAGTTCTCTCAAAGCTAAAGAGTTGGCTCAACCTTTTTATGATAAAGCCATTAAAGAATTAGGTTTTTAATTAATAAAAATTATATGGCAGAGCAAAAAGAATTTCCTAAAGTGGGTATTGGCATAATAATCTTAAATAAAGACGGAAAAGTTTTAGTTGGTAAGCGTAAAGGTTCACACGCTCAATTTTATTCTATTCCAGGCGGGCACTTAGAAATAGGAGAAACTTTTGAAGAAGCAGCAATTAGAGAGGCAAAAGAAGAGACGGGTTTAAATATAAAATTTCCAACAGTATTTTGTGTTACTAATAATTTAGAAACCTATAAGAAAGAAGGTAAGCATTATATTTCCGTTGCCTTATTTGTAACTGATTTTTCTGGTATTTTGGAAAATAGGGAACAAGCTAAGTGCGATGGTTGGTTATGGGTAGATCCAAAAAATTTACCACAACCACATTTTGATGCTAGCCAAAGAGAGGTAGATTGTTATTTAACTGGAAAATTTTATAAAAAATATGAATAATTTAGAAGATCTCTGTAGTTTTTTAGTCAAAGCTAAGAAAGCCACTTATGCTAGTGGTGATAAAACTTCAGAAATTATTGAGCCAGACGGTTCAACTAGTTTGCATTTTAAAGACGGTGATTATAAATATCATGATAATTATTTTGGCGGCGAGCCTTATGGTGGTAGGGAAGTAGTATTTTTTAAAGATCAACCAATCTATATTATGGCTTATTATGGTTCGGTTAATGAGGGCGTGGCTAGTTTTGGAGAAATTTATAAAGTGTTACAACAAGCCCTTTTGTTAATCCCGGAAAATAAACCTTATCGTGGCCCAGAAAAATATGTGCAAGGTGGTTATGTTTATTTAAATAATTTTTCTGGTGAAGTTGATAATTTTTCTGGTGAAGAAAAAATAGTTTTAGTCGGCAAGGAAATATATCGGGCTAAATATGCTGGTGGTTTAGTTAATCAAAGAAAATAATTATCATAGCGATTTATGTCAAAAATAATAGCGCTTGGCGGCGGAGATATACGTCAGCGCGACACTCTGAAAATAGATAAAGAAATTATTAAATTATCTGGTAAGTCAAAACCAAGATTATTGTTTTTGCCAACCGCTAGTTCTGACTCATTGGGTTATATTGGAGATGTTAAAGAATATTTTGGTAATTTTTTAGGTTGTAGAGTTAGCGTTTTGTGTTTGCTAAATCATCAATTAACTAAACAAGAAATAAAAAATAAAATACTTAAGACTGATATTATTTATGTTGGCGGTGGTAATACTTTAAAAATGATGACTCTATGGAGGAAACTAGGCGTTGATAAACTTTTAAAAGAAGCGCTTAAAAATAATATTGTACTTTGTGGTATAAGTGCCGGTTCTATTTGTTGGTTTGAGTATGGTAATTCTGATTCAAGAAAATTTACTAGTAATAGTAAAAAACTTATTAAAGTTAGTGGTTTAGGTTTTATACAAGCCTTCCATTGTCCGCATTATGACGCTGAAGCGCATAGACAAAAAGATTTAAAAAGAATGATGAAATTAAACCCTCTAATATCTATTGCGCTTGAAAATTGTTGTGCGCTTGAAGTAGTGGATGATAAGTTTAGAATACTTAAAAGCAAGAAATCAGCTAAGGCTTATAAAATTTATTGGAAGAACAAAAAGTATTATAAAGAAATCATTTCAGAGAAAGTCAGTTTCTTACCGTTAAAAGACTTGTTGAGTAAATAATTTAATAAAAAAAGTCACTAAAATTACCTAATAATTTAACTATTGTTTTTGTCTTTGTTTTTGTTATACTAAAGAAACTCCCTCTACTTTATTATTAAGCTAGGGAGTATGAATAAAGAAACAATTTCTATGTTAGATGTTATAGAGGCTATTAATGAGTCTTCAACTAAAATTCAACAACAGATTGATGGCTTAAGACAAGAAATAAATGAACGCTTTAATGTTGTTTATGAACGCTTGGATTATCATGAAACTTGGCTTAACCGTATTGAAAAGAATATGGCGGTTAAAAATCAATTTAATTCTCTGCTTAATATTTTGACTAAAAAGGAAGTTATTTCTAGCTATGAAGCAAACCATATTACCGAAGCTAGGTTAATATAAAATTTTTGATTGAATTATAAAACCCCGCACCATATAGGTGCGGGGTTTTTATGTTTAATTATTTTACCAACAACGCAGCACCGATCGCCCCAGCCAAAGCTCCAAGTTTGCCTTTAATTAATTTCACTGAATGAGCTTCGCGCGCAAAAGTATGTTTTTTCAAAGCTTCTTTAGCAGCGTTTAAAAATAAATCACTTGAAGCGAGCGCTCCGCCAAACAAAACAATCATCTCTGGGTCAAATAAATTAACAATCGTAGAAAAAACAATTCCTAAATAAGCTCCAACTTCAGCAAATCTTTGCTCAGCTAGAATATCGCCCTTATAAGCTTCTTCGGCTAAAATAGCCGGATTATTTTGTGTTAATTTGTGGTAGGCTTGTTCCAAAGTAATTAGCTGATCAAAATCAACAATAATATGGCCAGGCTCGCTACCAGCACCATGACTGCCATGATAAATATCACCGTTATACCACCAACCTCCGCCAATACCAGTGCCAATGCCTAAACCAAAAAAATTATTAGATTTAGCACCAGCGCCTAAAATAGCCTCGGCTCTGACAGAACAGTTAGCATCATTGTCTAATAAACAGGGGATGTCTTTAAGGTTTATTTGTTTAACAATTAGCTCGGCTAATTTAACTTTATTTAAAAGCGGTAGATTAGGCGCTACAATAATTTGTTTTTTGACATGATCAATTGGACCAGGTGCGCCAACTCCAATGCCAATCAATTTACCTTTTTTCTTGCTTATGGTTTTTAATAATGGTTCAATTGCAGCGTTAACCATAATTAAAAAATGTTCTAAGCTATCTTTTGGAGTAGCTAAAACAATTTCTTCAATTACTTTATTCTTTTCATCTAATAAAACTCCAGCAATTTTAGTGCCACCGACATCAATCCCAATACGAAAATTTTTATTGTTGCTCATAAGTATGTTGGAATAGTTTTTTAGCTGTATCCCAATAAAATGGATTGTTATTAACGGTTTTTTCCCAGTACCAGAATTCTACACCCCACCAATAAAAAGTTTTAAAGCCAGTTTTTTGAATAAAACTAAGCATGTCATTAAATTTAGCTGGCGTCATAGTTTGATCACGCTCTTGTTGGCTTAAAGTTTGGAAAGCTTTTTTGCCCCAAGGTTCGCCCTGTAATTCTATTACAATCCAATCTTGAGGTTGGGCAAATATATTAGCAATATTTTTTTTAACACGAAAGAAAACTGGTCCAATTGGATAATGAATGTAGCTGTTAAAAAATTTAGAATAAGTATCACGATACATGGTAGTACCAAAAATATCAGCTCTTTTAGCCGCTGGAATCCACAAGGAGAGTTCACCAGAATCAGTAATAATAATCGGTCTAGTATCAAGCGACTTAACTTCAGCGATCTCTTTATCTAAAAAGTTTTTGTCAAAAACTGGGCAATCGCCGAAATATTTCAAGAAAGGTTCATTCTCCACTTGCCAATAACGAACGCTAGCTCGATTTTTATAGCGACTAATTGTTTCTTTAATATAGCTCAGTGTGGCGGCCTGTCGATCAGCTTCACTCGCAGTTTTGGCCCATTCAGGAATATGACATTCTGGCCAACGAGGTGCTTTTTGACCAACTACAATAACTAGCTCAACATTTCTTTTTTCAGCTTCGTTAATTTGCCAATCAAGCTCATCCCAATTATATATTTCTTTATTGGCCTGTAGTTCATCCCAATAGGCTGACAAACGTAATTTTTTTACGTTTAAGTCATCTAGCATAGCCAAAAAAACATTTTTCCAATCAAGTCCTAAATCTTGGCTTTGCTTACTAGAAAAGGTTAAACCATACTCAAGCTCACTTGGTTTGTAAATATGAGTCCAACTAAGTACAAAGAAAATTAAAAAGAGACCAATAATGGTCAAAAATATATATTTTGCCCAGACAAAAATGTGCATGCTAATTAATTTATCTAACTATATTATTTACTACCTTAACAGTAACAAAATAAGTAATAGAATAAGCTGCTACCACGATAAGGATACCGATTATAGAATTTCTTATTTGGCTAACAGCTTCTTTTATTTTTTCTTCATCACCAGCCGAGGTCATGTATTTAAAACCAGCAAAAATAAGTAGAACCACAAAAATGATACCTAAGAGACTAAGAAAAACTTTAATAACAGAAGCTACGATTGATTGAAGGTTTTTTTGTGGAGCGCCACCGGCTTCTCCATAAGCTTGTGAACCAATTTCTCCTAAGCCGCCCTGAGAGGCTCGATTAGTCCAAGCATTAGCTCCCACTAGAGTTGGGGCAAACATAGAACTAATTAATAAAATAGACATGAAGAATGTTTTAGCTTTGAACATAGAGTTATGGTATAATAGCTTATAATTGTTATGTTTTTATTATACTACAAGGTAGTTTTAAGGTCTATTATTTTTCTATGGCTCTATCATCAAAAATAGCTTTTAATACTGGTATTCAAGTCATTACTAAAGTTATTAGTACGCTTTTAAGTTTGGCGGCCCTAGCTTTGATTACCCGTTATTTAGGTAGTTATGGCTTTGGTTATTATACGACAGCTATTACATTTGTTACTTTTTTCAGTATTGCTGCTGATTTAGGCTTAACTTTAGTTACAACTCAGTTAATTAGTCGTCCTGGAGCCAATCAAGACAAAATATTAAGTAACTTATTTACTTTTAGAGTAGCTTCAGCTGCCGCGGTTTTAATTTTAGCTCCTTTAGCAGCTATGTTTTCGCCTTATAGTGCAGCGGTCAGAGAAGGCATTTCTATTACTAGCGTGGCTTTCTTTTTTGTTTTACTTAATCAAATTTTTACCAGCCTTTTCCAAAAAGAATTACGCGCTGAAAAAATGGCTTATGCTGAAATCATTAGCCGTGCCTTGATGTTTGTTATGACAGCCATGGCAGCTTTATTAGATTGGGGTATGTCAGGTATTTTATGGGCCATGGCTAGCGGAAACATTCTTAGCTTTTTATTACATTATTATTATTCACGAGCCTTTGTTTCAATTAGGTTAGCTTTTGATAAAAAAGTTTGGCTTGATATTATGCATCGCTCTTGGCCATTTGTTTTAACAATTGTACTTAATTTAGTTTATCTTAAAACCGATACCTTGCTTTTATCTTTTCTAAAAAGTCCGGTTGATGTCGGTTTATATGGTGCGGCCTATAAAGTAATTGATGTTTTAGTAACTATTCCTTTTATGTTAGGCGGTACGGTTTTACCTATTTTAGCTAAACGTTGGCAGGCTCAAGAAAAAGTAGAATATCAACGCGCTTGGACAAAAATTTTTAATGCTACCGCCATGTTAGTTTGGCCAGTGGTGGTAGGCGGTTTTGTTTTGGCTTCACCAATTATGGTTTTAGTGGCTGGAGAAAATTTTGCTCTATCAGGTGGTATTTTAAAAATTTTAATTTTAGCCGTGGGTGGAGTGTTCTTTAGTGCTTTTTTTAGCTACACCATGATTAGTTTCGGTGAACAGCGTCGTTTAGTTGGCGCTTATCTATTTACTGCTTTAAGTTCATTAATTTTGTATTTTATTTTTATCCCTCGCTTTTCTTATATTGGTGCAGCCTGGGTAACAGTTTATAGTGAAATAATTATGTGTTTCTTTGCTTGGTGGTTGGTGCGCCGTTATTCAAAACTTAAAACTAATTTTATTGTTTTCTTAAAATCGTTTATCGCTGCTGTAGCTATGGGTTTAGTGGTTTATTATTTGCCAATTGAAACTGTCAGTGCTTTTGGTTTGAGTTTAGCAGTTTTAGTTGGTATGATGGCTTATGGTTTAGCACTCTTTCTGCTTAAAGCTATTAACCCTAAAGAACTTAAAGAATTATTCAATTGGCGCAATTAGTTAATCTTATGGCAAACCGTTTATTATTTATTTCATCATTACCCAATAAACAAATTTTGTTAGGAGATTTGTTAAGTAATTTTAAGGCTACGCGACAGAAGTTTTTTTTATTAACTAAATCTCGACGTTTATTACGCCGCGGCCAGCATGAAAAATGGGCGGTTAAACGTAGTCTATTACCAGTTTTACCACCTATAGTTTTTCTTATTTTATTGCTGTTTTTATGGTTATTTTTTGGTTTAAGTTTTATATTTCGTTTATGGCGCGCTAGAACTAATATCGTAATTTTAGCGCACTGGCCTGAAAAAATTATTTTTTCACCACTAGCTCGTTTGCTTGGTCGTCGTATTTTTTGGTTAGAGTATCCTGAACGAGATATTACTAAGTTATCACCGATTATAAAATTTTTTTATCGCCGTTTTAGTAAAAACGTTAGTTTCATTGTGTTTGGCAATAAACCAGCTGCGACCTTACGTTCGGTGGTTGGTGATAAAAATATTTCTGTAATTTTACCAACTTCGGCAGCTAATAATTTTCAACAGCATTCAATTTTTAAAACTTTGGCTGAACAATCTAAGCGCGGCCGTTTTGTGGTTGGCTCAGTGTTGTATGGTTTACCACGCGATCAAGCTGAGCGTTTATTATCAGCCCTGGCGATTGCTCAAACAGTTTGTCCAACGATTGAACTTGTTATTGTTGGTGAAGGAAAAAATCGCCGACAAATACAATGGTTAGCACGTCGGATGAATTTAGAAAGACGAGTTTGGCTGGCTGGACCAACGGCTGATTTTCAGCGTTGGGTAGGGCAGCTCGATGTTTATGTAGTAGCTAATAAGCGTCCGACCCTAGAAGATTCGGCTTGGGCGATTAGTGCTATGGCATCAGGTTTGCCAGTCATTGCTCCGCAGCAAGCTTGGCTTGAAGATGTTGTTACTGCCAAAACTGGAATTTTAACTGATATTAATGATCCAGAAATTTTAGCGCGGCAATTGATTTCCTTGCAGCAAGAAACTGAGCTTTGCGAACGTTTAGGTAAAGAAGCTCGCACCATGGCACAAAAACTTTCTTTTGAAAATTTTGTTAATTCATTTACTAAATTATTATCATGACCAATATTAAAGCAACGAAAGGAGTAGACAAGAGACTTGATACTTGGTTATCGACTGAGCTTGGTTTATCTCGTAGCTTAATCCAGAAAATGATTAAGAATGGAGAAATTTTAGTTAATGATAAAATTGTTTCAGCCCATCGTTTAACAAAATCAGATGATAAAATAAAAACTGTAAAACTTAAACCTAAACCAGTTGAAGTTAAGTTAGAAAAAGTGGCTTTGCCTAAAATAAAAATTATTAAAGAGACTGATGATTATATCGTTATTAATAAACCAGCTGGTTTATTAATGCATGGTTCTGATAATGAAACTAGAACTTCTTTAGTTGATTGGTTAATAAAATATTATCCTAAGATTATAAAAGTTGGTGAAGACTTAAACCGTCCCGGCATTGTTCATCGACTAGATAAAGATGTTAGTGGTTTAGTAGTAGTAGCTAAAAATCAAAAGTCATTTGATGATTTAAAAAAACAATTTAAAGGTAGAAAAGTAGTGAAACAATATAAAGCACTTGTGTATGGTGCTGATTTACCTTTGGACGGAGAAATAAGATTCAAAATGGGGCGCTCGAGCAAGGGTTATCGTATGGCCGCTCGACCATTAAATCAACCAGGAAAAGTAGCGATTACTGATTTTACAGTTGATCATTATTACCATAATTATGCCTTACTAACCGTGACAATCAAGACTGGCCGTACGCACCAAATTAGGGCTCATATGGCCGCTTATAACCATCCGGTGGTGGGTGATGACCTTTATGGCACAGCGCGTCATAAAAGCCTAAATAAGAAGCTAAAATTAGGCCGAGTCTTCCTTATGGCGGCTCACTTATCTTTTATTGATTTAAAAGGTGAGCGTCAAGAATTTTCTATTGATTTGCCTGTTGGGCTTAAAAAAGTTTTAGAAACTATTGCTTAAATTTATGATAATTTCGTTTGGCGGCTCACCTGGTTCTGGTAAAACTAGTATGGCTCAAAAAATAGCTGAACGTCTTAATTATTCTTATTATGATATTGGTGGCTTAAGACGACACATGGCTTTGGAGCAAGGCATGACTTTAGCTGAGCTTAATAAAAAAGGCGAAACCGATCCAGAGTCAGATTTAATTGTTGATCGTTATCAAGAAAATTTAGGTAAGACAAGTAACAACTTTGTAATTACTGGGCGAACATCTTGGCACTTTATTCCTCACTCCTTAAAAATATTTTTAGCAGTTAGTTTTGAAGAAGGTGCTAGAAGAATTTTGGCTGATAAAGCTCACCAAACTCAGGGCGAGGCGTTTGTTTCTTTAGAAGAGGCGACTCAAGCTTTAAAAAATCGTGTCGCATCTGATGTTTTACGTTATAAAAAATATTTTCAAATTGATGTTTATGACAAAGCTAATTATGATTTATACTTAGACACAACTAATTTAAACAAAGAACAAGTTTGGCAAGCAGTGTGGGATTTTGTTAGTAAAAAATTAGCTGACCACAAAATTTAAAATATTGTGGTATAATAATCCTACGCTCTCTCCGAGAGCTTCGGATTATAAATTATTTTACACTAGTTTTGCGAGCCTTTGGTTACAAGTAATTTTAAATTACTTGTAGTCCGTAGCTTTAGCGCAGGACTATAAATAAACTCATATGAATATTGCTATTAATGGATTTGGCCGTATTGGCCGAGCTGTCTTCAAAGCTTTGTTAGAAAAGCCTGGTGTTAAAGTCGTGGCGATTAATGATTTAACTGACACCAAAACTTTAGCTCATCTTTTAACGTATGATAGCTGCTACGGTATTTATTCTAAAAAAGTTAAAGCCACAGCTACGGCTTTAGTGGTTGATGGTGTAAAATATTCGGTTTCAGCTGAAAAAGATTTAACTCTTTTGCCATGGAAGAAATTAAACGTTGATATTGTAATAGAATCAACCGGTCGTTTTACTGATCCGGCCGACGCTATGAAACATATTAAGGCCGGAGCTAAGAAAGTTGTTTTGTCAGCGCCAGCTAAAGGCAAAGGTGCTAATACTTATGTCTTAGGAGTTAATGAACAAAAAATTAAAAAATCAGAAAAGATTATTTCCATGGCGTCTTGTACTACTAATTGTTTAGCGCCGACCACAGATATTATTCGCCGCGCTTTTGGTATTGAAAAAGCTATTATGACGACAATCCATTCTTATACGGCTGACCAGAGCTTAGTTGATGGACCACATAAAGATTTACGTCGCGCTCGCGCCGCGGCTTTAAGTATGATCCCAACCACGACCGGCGCCGCTATTGCCGTTACGCAAACTATACCCGAATTAGCTAATAAATTTGACGGTTTATCAGTTAGAGTTCCAACCCCAGTGGTTTCTCTATGCGACGCGGTTTATGTACTTAAGAAAAAAACTACAGTTGAAAAAGTTAATAAAGTTATTAAGCAAGCCAGTCAGTTATCTCGTTATAAAGGCATTGTGGTTACAACCGAGGTGCCGTTAGTTTCAATTGATATGGTTGGCAATCCAGCCAGCACGGTGGTTGATTTGCCTTTAACTAAAGTTGTGGCTGGAAATTTGCTAAAAGTTATTTCTTGGTATGACAATGAGTGGGGCTATTCTAGTCGTTTAGCTGATTTATGTGTTTATCTTAAGAAAAGGAATCTAATCTAACCAAAACTTTTTGTTGAAATTTTATGATTTTTAGTCTATAATGTTTTACACATTATAATTAAAAATTATAAATATATGACAACAAAAGAAAAACAAATATACTCTATTATTCTTATTGTCGCCATTGTTATTGGCGGCCTAGTTGGTGGTGCAGCTGGTTTTATAGCAGCTCAGTCATTTGCTAATAGCCAACCATTTTTTAAGACCATTAGTAACTCGGTTAATGATCAAAGAGTTGCTCTAGATACTGAAACTGATCCAGTTGTTAAAGTAGTTGAACAAGCTTCCCCAGCGGTAGTTAGTATTATTGTTAGTAAAGATTTACCAAAAATTGATCAAGGCCAAGTGCCAGATCTTTTTAAGCAATTTTTTGGTGATAACTTTAATAATGGTGCGCCGTCTACGCCTACCACGCCTGGCGAAACGCAAAAACAAGAGATTGGTGGCGGTAGTGGTTTTATTATTTCCAAAGATGGCTTGATTGTTACTAATAAACACGTAGTAGTAGATGAAACAGCAGATTACACAGTGCTACTTAATGATGGGAATAAATATCCAGCTAAAGTTTTAGCGCGTGATCCTTTAAATGACGTAGCTGTTTTGAAAATTGAAGCCAAAGATTTACCGATCTTAGATTTTGGTAAAAGCGCTGATTTAAAAGTTGGTCAAAAAGTAATTGCCATCGGTAATGCTTTAGGAGAATTTCGTAATACGGTTTCTACTGGTGTAGTATCTGGTTTAGCTCGTTCTATCACGGCGTCTAACGGGCTTTTTAGCAGCGAACAATTAGCTGGTTTAATTCAGACCGATGCTTCAATTAATCCTGGTAACTCAGGTGGACCGTTGCTTGATATTGCTGGTCGCGTTATTGGGATAAACGTCGCCGTGGCTCAAGGCGCACAAAACATTGGTTTTACTATACCAATTGATCAAGTTAAGAGTACTATTGAAAGCGTTCAGAAAAATGGTCGTTTAATTGTGGCTTGGTTCGGCGTGCGTTATGTTATTATTACTCCAGCTATTGCTAAAGCTAACAATTTAGCTAATGATTATGGTGTGATGGTAGTACGTGGCACAAAACCAGAAGATTTAGCCGTTGTGCCTGGCTCACCAGCTAATAAATCAGGGTTAGAAGAAAATGACATTATTCTTGAGGTTGATGGAAAAAAATTAAATCAAGACAATCCTTTAGCTTCGGTTGTTGCTCGTCATAAACCCGGCGACGTTATCACTTTAAAAATTGTTCACAAAGGTAAAGAAAAAACGACTTCGGCTACATTAGAAGAAGTAAAATAATAGTCCTTCGCCAAGGCTTCGGACTACAAGTAAACAAATGGAAAATTTATTAAAACACATTGAAGATTTGCGTGAGCGAATCCTGGAAACGTGGAGGTTACTTTGACCTTGATCGTAAGTCTTCTCAAGCAGTTGAATTGCGGACTTTAACTAGTCAGGCTGATTTTTGGCAAGATCAAGCTAAAGCAGTGGCGGTTGGCCGCCAACTTGAGAGTTTAGAATCAGAAGTTAATGAGTGGCAAAAATTATTAGATGATGTACGCCAATTAGAAGCTTTAGTTTCTTTGGCTGAAAAAGATGACGACAGCTCGCTAGGTGATGAACCAGCTGAAACTTTAGAATCTTTGCAAGCGCGTTTTACTAAGTTAGAATTTTTTGTCATGTTCTCCGGTAAGTATGATGAAAAAAATGCTATTCTTTCAATCCATGCCGGCACTGGCGGCGTTGATGCACAAGATTGGACACAAATGTTAGAGCGAATGTTTATTCGTATGGCCGAACGTCATAATTGGAAAGTGGAAGTGATTGATCGTTTAGTTGGTAATGAAGCTGGTATAAAAAGTGTTTCATTTTCTATTGCTGGTCATTATGCTTATGGCTATTTAAAAAGTGAAGCTGGTGTACATCGTTTAGTTCGTATTTCACCATTTGACAGTGAAGGTATGCGCCATACTTCTTTTGCTTTAGTAGAAGTTTTACCAGAGCTAGATGAAGACGGTGATTTAGTAATTAATCCTGACGAATTGGAAATTGATTTTTTTCGTTCATCTGGGCCAGGCGGTCAAAACGTTAATAAAACTTCCAGCGCGGTTCGTATCACCCATAAACCAACTGGTATTGTTGTAGCTTGCCAAAGCGAACGCTCACAACATCAAAATAGAGAATTAGCCATGAAAATGTTACGCGGTAAGTTAATTACTTTGCGTCAGTCTGAGCGTGATGAAACTAATGCTAATATTAAAGGTAAACATGAAAAGGCTGCTTGGGGAAAACAAATCAGATCTTACGTACTGCAGCCGTATCAATTAGTTAAAGATCATCGCACGAATCATGAAACAGCTGATGTTAATGCGATCCTAGACGGCGAAATTGATGAATTTATTGAAGCTTATTTAAGAAATAAAGCTAAAACTTAATATTTAATTTTGATCTTTGATTTTTTGTCTTTGATCTTAATTTTATGCCGGAGGGGGCGTTAAAAAAAGGAGGAGTGTTTTTGCTTTTTTGCCTCGGTTTTATTGCCGGGGTTGCTTTATATCCTTTAATAAAAAACAGCTTATTTTATTTAAGCTTGTTTTTAGTCAGTTGGTTTATAATTATTTTTATTTACTCTTATGTAAAGAAGAAATTAATTATTTTTATAAATATAGTTTGTTTTATTTTAGGTTTTATAAGTGGTATTTGGCGTTATGAAATGGCGCTACATTATCCGACTAAACTTGATATTGATTATTATATTGGTCAATCAGTTAAATTCTATGGTGAAGTAATTTCCGAGCCAAAGCTAAAAGATAAAACAGTTGAGTTAGATGTTAGGGTTAATAAATTTATAGATGGTCAGTTAGTTAAAGGAATTGTTCGTTTAAGAACCAACCCCTTTCCACAGCTTTTTTACGGTGATCAAGTTAAAGTAGCTTGTCGTTTACAGGCGCCGGAGAATACCGAATTTAATTATCAAAGATATTTAGCACGTTATAATATTTATAGTTTATGTTTTAATGCTAAATTAGAATCAGCCGATTTAGCACCAACTAATGTTTTAGTTGGTTTAATAAAGTTCAAACAAAAAATAATTAATTTAATTAAAATAAACATTGGTGAGCCCGAAGCCTCTTTGGTTAGTCCGATTTTATTTGGCGCTAGTGAAGAAATTGATGATGATATAGTAAATATTTTTCGCCGCACTGGTTTAACGCATATTATGGCCGTGTCTGGTTTTAACGTTAGTATTTTAGCTTTAGGTTTGGGTTATGTTTTATTTGCTTGTGGTTTTAGTCGAAGAATAGTTTTTAGCTTAACTACTATTACTATTATAGTTTATGTTGTTTTAGTTGGTTTACCAGCTTCAGCTATTCGAGCCGGAGTAATGAGTATTTTAATGATTTATTCTTTAACTGTTGGTCGTTTAGCTAGAATTATTAATATTATTATTTTAACTGCCGCCGGTACTTTAATTGTTAATCCATTGTTATTAGCAGCTGATATTGGTTGGCAGTTATCTTTTTTAGCGCTCCTGGGTTTAATTTATTTACAGCCTTTAATTAATAAAGTTTTAGAAAAAATACTTTTCAAAAAGTTAAATTGGTTAAGCCAAATTTTATCAGCGACCTTAGCGGCGCAAATTGGGACAACGCCGGTAACGCTTTATAATTTTGGCCAAGTGTCACTTATTTCTCCCTTAGCCAATATTTTAGTAGTGTGGCTAATTCCGGTTTTTACGGCCGTAACCATTGTCGCTTTACCTTTAGCAGCTATTTTGCCTGGTTTGGGTAACATAATATTTTTACCGTCGTTCTTTATGGCTAAATATGTTATTTGGGTGGTAACAATTTTAGCTCAGCCAGATTGGGCGATGCTTCATATTTAATAGGGTATTTACTTGACAAATATCATAAAAAATGATTATATAAAGCTTCGTACCTTAAAATAACCAATTAAAAACAAATAATAAAAAATGAAGAATAAGAAAAAAAACAAACAGCAACCAGTGGCAACAAAGAAGCCGAACTCTGCGGTAGGGTTTTATGTCGTCGCGGCTATTTTATTAATAGCCATGGT
>Ga0172381_10003197_pt1 | contig 17524 bp, 18 predicted proteins | sample Leawel6488metaG_FD_119754 | JGI IMG/M metagenome (GOLD analysis project Ga0172381, IMG submission 119754) | Leachate microbial communities from a municipal landfill in Southern Ontario, Canada - Leachate well 64-88 metaG | ecosystem: Engineered > Solid waste > Landfill > Unclassified | place... | reverse complement strand
GTTGATTCTTTGCAATCTTCAGCTCTTCAGCCTTTCGGCTGAGATCTGGATCTTGCCCTAGATCACCAGCTTCTTTTCGATTAAGAATCGGGGGGTTAGATGGCCCAGCAGGCGTTCCCTTCTCAGGATCAGTGTGATTGACACCCTGATGAATCGGAGGGTTAGCAACAGCCGGTTCAGCCTGCGGGGCACTCTTTGTCCCATAGCTATCCGATGCGCCACCAAAGGTGGCCGCATTGTCCGCCGAAGCAAACAAAGTGACGAGCGCCGCCATAATGGCGGCCAAGACTACGATACGTTTCATGATTTCCATCCTCCTAACCGCACTATTCTGGCGGTGAAATTGATATTGAATTCACGCCATTTTGGCGGCTTTTGAGGGTGTTTCCCCTCAGAGCAAGCTGATCTCCTTGTTCAGGATGACAATAATTGGAGTTCAACTCGCTCTGAAGGATATTTGTTTGTTAAAGTGCTTATTTTGGCTTTAAAAAAAGTGCAATACTGTGCCACATAATTCCGCAGGCGGAGGGGGAACCTACGTCCTGGCACGAGGCCAGGAAATGAATTATGCAGCACACTATCGCACTAAATTGTAATGTATCTTCTTGAAGTTTGGGGTTCGTTCTCTTTGTGAATCCCCTCACCTTAAGAACATTGGATTATAGCATACCGAATTTTTTTTGTCAAGGGGTTTTATCTGAACAATGATTCTTTGCGGCCAAACTTTAGTTTTATTCTATAGGTGTGTTAAAATCTAATTAAATATTAAAAAAATTCCATATGCCCGCTATGGGCTTTAGAATAAAAGGAGCTAATATGTTTAGATTTGGTAAAAAAGAAGCGCCACAACCACAACAAGAAGAAACTAAAGAGACAGGTGATCAAACCATAGAAAAAGCCTTGAACGATCCTGGCTTCACCCAGTTTTTAAGTAAATACCCAAATAGAGTTGAACTTTCCGACGAAAATGCAGAAGAAGTTAAGTCACGGTATGAAAGATATCAACAAGTTGGAAAAACTATCAAAGAAGTTCAGAGCGTTTTAGCAAAAGAGTTTTCCAATGAGATTTCAACTGATGCTTTAAAAATATCAATCAACCCTTCTGAAATTGAAGGAGCTAGAGATTACTTAGAAGATATGGCGGTTAACAATGAAGGAGAGTTTGACCGAATACTGGAAACCATTCAAGAATATCATGCCACAAGCCAAGCAGCAGATGAAGCCATAGAAGAAGTGAAACAAAGATTTGAGGAGCTTGAGAAAAAGCAAGAAACATTAAATGACGTAAAAGAAATAAGTGGTTTTAAACGCTGGACCCGTTTGGGGCTAGATGAACGAGAAAAACAAGCAATTGCAGACGCGAAGAAGCTCAAGCTCAATGTACGAAGTCCGCAAAAATCAGAACAGAGGCTTGACCGAGAGGGATATCTTGCCAATAGGCAAGTAGAATGGGACGTTACGGACAAACTCAATGAATACGATAAGGTCCGAATGGAGCTTATGATTTCTCTGGGCGAAAATACAGGAGCTCTTAAATTAGCAAAAGACAAGCTCGCCCAAAAATTAACTGAGAGCATTGGTACATCATTAAACGATGTCGATAAAGCTTCTTCTGCTTACAACCAGATGGAAGGCGACTTTTATAACTCAGATCTAACATTCGATTATTTAGGATCAAATCCTGATTTCGACCGAATCGATTATATGAAAAAATTGAATGAAGAATCCGAAAATCGAGTAACAGAAGCAATTAAAAGTGCAGTTACTACCTCCCCAGTAATCAATGGTCAGATGGCGCGGTTAGAATCCACGCTTGATCCTTATTTAAAACGTGAAAGCTTAGGGACAAAGACCCAAAATGAAACAAGGGAATTTGTGCTTGGTGTTGTTCATGAACTTTTCGCTGAGTATGTTAAAGCCTATCAAGAACCAGATAAAAGGAATAAAAGCTGGCTTCTTCAGCGTATTCTGGAGAAAAATGGCATCCAGTCAAATGAAAATTATAAATCCAACAAACAGCTAGAAGAAGAGCAAGTAGCGGAAGAAAAAAGACAAACTGCTGAAGCAGTGGCGAATCCAGATGATTGGGATGTTGACAATGAGATTTCGGATCAGGAAGAACCCGTAGAAACAGACTCCGGAAAACGGTCCCATCAAGAATCTCGTGAAGTAATTGAAAATCAGGAAAAATACAACAAGGAATTAACTGAGAGTATTAATGGACAAGGAGAAGCAATTTCAAACAATCCAGAAGATTTTAATCAGCCCCCAAGTCTTTCAAACGAAGAACTTGAACAAATGGATCCAAATCAAGCCGAAGTAGAAAGGCAAAAAAAAGCAGCAATTGATAATCTTGCAAATACTACACAAAATATCGCCAACCAAAAGGAAGCAACAGAAAAAACACCGCAAGCACCAATAGTAGAGCCACCTGCTGAGGCTTCAGCAAGAGAAGAGTCTGAAGTCTTATCTCAAGAAGAAATTGAAGCGCTTCTGCATCCCCAAGCAGAAGAACCCGTAGAAAAGCCTCAAGCCTAATCATTAGAAAGGACCAATATGGAAAATTTTGAACAAGAACTCACACAACTATTAGATCAAGGAAAAACTGCTGAAGCAAAAAAATTAATTGAAGATTTTCTAGCCCAACCGCTCGATGAAAAGCAAAAAGGTGAACTTGCTTTCAATAAGGCTATGGTCTATATTCGAGCCAAGAATGAAATCAACAAAGAATTTATTGCCAAAGCAAGAGAAATATTATCGCAGCTTAATGAGCTAGACAAAAATCAAAATCAATCCGACAATACTGAGGCTATGGAAGACATCAGAAAAAAGATCCAAGAACTATAACAACATACGAAATGCTAAAATAACGAATAGAGCTAATCTAATGGATTCCCCCTTTTTTGTTCAATTGGTATAATTCGTTTTTCGTATTTCTATCATCAATTCTAAATATTGGTGCAAATTATGCAATGTTGCCAAACGAAGCCCCAGTATCTCATTAGATCTTAAAAGATGAGAAATATATGCTCTACTAAATCCCCCCATGCAAGTTGGACAGGTGCAATTTTTGTCGATCACTCCCCCATCCTCCCGATATTTTGAGTTCAATAAATTTATAAGTTCATAAGCGTTGTCATTCTTAATGTAAACGCTTCCGTGTCTAGCCAGCCTCGTCGGCAGGACGCAATCAAACATATCCATCCCAAGTTTAGTTGCATGAATGATATCATCCGGAGTACCAACACCCATTAGATACCTTTGTTTATCTTCTGGAAGAATCTCGCCCATCAATTTCACAGTTTTCCACATATCCCTCGTTTCAAAATCAACAGCCAATCCGCCGACCGAGTATCCATCAAAATCCAACCTAACCAATTCCTCTGTGCAATATCTTCTTAAATCTTCATACAACCCGCCTTGAACAATACCGTGCAGTAACGGCCGTTTTTCCAAAGGCAAGTTTTTTGTTTTCTCTGTGAAATATTTTTTTGACCTCTTTGCCCATCCAATCGTTAAATCGACAGCTTTCTTAACTTCTTCTTTTGTCGCTTTTCCGCTCGGACACACATCAAGCGGCATTAAAACATCAACGCCTAAATCAAGTTGAATTTGAATAACTTTTTCAGGAGTGAAGAAATGTTTCGAGCCATCGAGATGAGATTTAAATTCCACTCCATCCAAAGTAATTTTCACTAAATTTTCAATTGACCTAGAATTTGCTTCTTCATTTTGAGACTTATTTTGACTAAGAGAAAATACTTGATAACCGCCCGAATCAGTAAGGATTGGTTTTTTCCAATTCATAAATTTATGAAGACCACCAAGTTTTTTAATCAATCCTTCCCCTGGGCGAAGATACAAGTGGTAAGTGTTTGATAATACAATTTGCGCGCCCAAATTCTCCAACTCAGAAGGAGAAACACCCTTAACACTACCGACTGTGCCGACGGGCATAAAAAAAGGCGTCTCAATTTCACCATGAGGCGTGCTTAACTTCCCTACTCGAACACCGTTATCTAATTTTTTTATCAATCGAAATGTCATAACAAGGAATTATACTAAAAAAACACTCAAAAATAAAGAGATGAGGCGCCCTCAGGATGGGGCGCCTTCTAAGAATGGAAAGGAAATATTTCGTCTCCTGGGTCTGTCTACCGGTTCGATCGATACGCCTGAAGAGCGTAGCCAGGACACATGCTTCCGGGGAGAATCCGAATGCCATTCCTGTCTACACCTCTATTGTTGGCAGGCGAGCCATTGTGGATTCTTGGCTTACTTCGGCTGCGGAGAAGATTCATCCAACGGGTTACTTCTTGTGCAGAAACCCACACCATGCCGCGCTTTTCGCTCCGACGCCCATATTGATTAACAAACTCCGCTAAGGAGGGGCTCTCTAGCGTCGAAGCGACTTCGTCTAGCTCGCTGCGCGAGATACAAAGTGCTTTTACGCCCTTAAAGTTTCTCCTCCCGCGCAAGTTAATCTTGGCTCGAAGTTTCTCAAGCCGAGCTGTTCCCCGATCGTAAGGGAACTGCGCTGTCCTTGGATCAAGCTGTTTATTCGCATTTCTCGAACTTTCTGGCATAATCCACTCTCCACTGAAGTCGTTAAGCAAACATTAACCAAATCTAGTTCTTAAGTCAACAAAAAATAGCCCCAAAGGGGCTATTTTTCTATCTGTTATCTGTATTCTGTCTAACTGTTATCTTGCCAGTTATTTCATTTCAACAGTTGCGCCGGCAGCTTCAAGCTTTGCCTTTGCAGCTTCTGCATCTTCTTTCTTAGCACCTTTTAGAAGTTCTTTTGGAGCACCGTCAACCAAGTCTTTTGCCTCTTTAAGGCCAAGTTCTGGTTTGATTTCTCTTACAGCCTTAATAACTGCAATCTTTTGAGCACCAGCATTTGAAAGAACAACATCGAAAGATGTTTTTTCCTCAGCAGCTTCTGCCTCGCCTGCAACAGGCGCAGCAGCGCCAACCATTGCTACAGGAGCAGCAGCTGATACGCCATAATGGTCTTCTAAAACCTTAACGAACTCTGAAAGATCCAAAACAGACATTTTGTCGATTTGATCAGTCAGATCCTTAAACTTTGCAGGAACTTCTTTTTTCTCTTCAGTTGCTTCTACAACTTTTTCTTCTTCTGCCATTTTTCTCCTTTACCCCGTGAAATGTGATGGAATCACTATTTTACTGGGGTCAAATTCTTATTAAAATTATTTATTAACTTATTAACTAACTTTTTCTTTACGAGCGTTTAATACGTTAACCAAACCTCGCATATTTCCAGCAAACACATTAACCATTCCAGATAACGGAGCAGCAATTGTTCCAACAACACTAGCATAAAGCTGTTCTTTTGATGGAAGTGCTGCTAGCTGTTTAACCATAGCGTCATCAATAAACTTTCGCTCCAAGATTCCACCCAAAATTTCAATTGCCTCATTCTTTTTAGCAAAAAGAGTGATTTCTTTAGCCGGTGCAACTTCATCGTCCATTGCAAATGCGATAGCAACTGGCTTCTTGAAGATGTCCTCATCAAACTCGATACCGCTTTTTTTAAGGGCAATCTTGGTCAAAGTGTTTTTTGAGATATTAAACTCAACACCTTTTTCCCTTAAAATATTTCTTAATGCCTCTGTGTCTTTAACTTTTAAACCTTTGTAATCTACAATTACAGCAGATTTCATTCTATCGATTTTGCTGTCTAGGTTTTCTAAAAGTTTTGATTTTTGCTCTTTTGTCTTTGCCATAATTGACTCCATTTATAAAAAAATCTGCGTTTCCGCAGACACAATTAGAACTTTGAGCTTAGATCTTAGAGCTGAGACTATTATAAAATACTAATTTCTCAATTCTAATTTCTCAATTCTTTTCTCCTCGGCAGGTAATTAAGTCCTGAGCGTAGTCGAAGGACACCTGCTGTCTGTGGAATAGATAAACATTAACACATTTAATAGTCGATTGTCAACAAAAAAACCGCCCGATTTCTCAAGGCGGTTTTTCTTATATTTCGTACTGCTATCTATTTTCTAGCTGCTTTTACGCTAGGTCCCATTGTGGAAGAAAGATATATGCTTTCAATCTTCTTGAATGGCAAAACACCGATTACAGCATCATAGTTCTGTTTTACTCTTTCTGGACCGAAAGATATTTTACCAAGCGGCATATGAACAATGTTGAACTTATCCGCTCGATACTCAACTTTACCGCTCTTTAGCTCTTCTACGGCCTTAGCAACATCTTCAACTGCAGTTCCAGCCTTAGGAGATGGCATGAGGCCTTTAGGACCCAATACTTTTGCCAACTGAGCTAACTTAGGCATTGCTTTAAGTTCTGCAATCATTACATCAAAATCAAGCTTACCAGCTTTTATATCTGCAATTACCTCATCTGCGTTGGCTTCAGTAACCTCTTTAATTTTCTTTTCTTTAACAATACCACCAGAGAGAGTTACCATTCCTCGAATATTTTTCTCCTTGGGATTGATTTTTATATGAGCTTCAATGGTCGCATCAAATTTTACAGGAGAAGTGGCTAGTGCTAAGTCAATCGCTTCCGCAATTGGATATTCCTTATCCTTTTCAACTTGCTTAGCTAGCTCTCGGTATTTTTTACCGTGCTGAGGTTTTCTTTTTTTCTGTTCGACTTTCTTATCTGACTTTTCTTTTTTCTCTTCCTTCTCAGCCTTTTTTTCTTCTTCCTTAGCAACTTCTTCTTCAGCTTTTCGCTCTTTTTCTCTTTCTTCCGCCTCTTTCAAAATTTTCTTCTCGTCGATGACTTCTTCATTCACCATCTCGACAACTTTTTTTGCTGTCATTCTTTGCTCTCCTTTGTGGTACAAACGGCCCGATTGAAATCGAAAGCCTCCCACCTTAATTTATTTATCAAATCGTATAATACTACTTTTTCCCTCTTTTTTCAAGCAAGATAACAAATAAAAAAACGGCCATTTAGCTAAAGCCGTTTCTTTATCAATATTCTATAACTTATATTTTGCTCGGTCCTTCTTCCTTACCAACTACCTCAATAGTATGGCAAGGAATTTCCTTTTCGGTGCCTAGAAATTCTAGTATATAGTTGATTCCCTGTGAAATTGCTTTTTGAATTACTGGAAGCTCTCTCTTATCAACCTTGCCTAAAACGTAACTTACCGTATCTATTTTATTTGCCTTTTCACCCGATTCAGAAATACCAATTCGAATTCTTGTAAAGTTATCAGTCTCTAATTCTGCAATAATATTCTCTAATCCCTTTTGTCCCCCGCCAGAACCTTCTTTTCTGATCCTTATTGCTCCAACTGGCAGATCGATATCATCACTGATTATGATTAAGTTCTCCGGCAATTCTTTATAAAAAGCTAAGATTTTAGAAACTGCCCTGCCTGACAAATTCATAAACGTCTGCGGTTTAGCCAAAATTATCTTCTCGCCATTAACGCTTGTAAAAGAAACTAACGATTCAAATTTTTTATCTAAATTAAAATTCAACTCGCTATCCACTGGTTTGACTTCTTTACATTCTGCCAAAGCATCAACAAACATAAACCCGGCATTGTGCCGTGTTCCTTCATACTCCTTGCCTGGATTTCCTAACCCAACGATTATTTTCATAAAACGTATGAAATTATAGACCTGGAATGTTCAGATTGCCGGCGATTTCCTTCATTTTCTCGGCAGCGTGAGCTTGAGCTCGAGCAATTGCTTGAGAAATAGTATTCTTAAGATCTTTCTCCAACTCCCTTTTGTTTTCAACTTTTAGCGCTTCATCTTTGATGTCGATGTCGGTTAAATGCTGTTCGCCATTGAAAACGACAGTAACCCAACCATCGTTACTTTTAGCTTCAATTTCAGTGTCTTTTAACTCTTTTTGTATCTTTCTTGCCTTTTTTTGCAAATCATATAATTCTTTTGCTTTTGAAAAATCAACCATTTTTCTCCTTATGCTGGTTTAAATAACCTACTAATAATATAAAGTATGATACTTAATAATAGCCCTAAAATCAACAACAAAGATACAGTAGATAATAAAATAATGATTTGATCTGGAATTAGCAAACTCATATTGAGACGATAAGACGTAAATTTGTAAATCAGAAATATAATTATTCCGATAGAAAGAATAGAAATCGCGATATTTCTTAGGTCTTGAAGGCTGGGGGTTAGTGTAACTGCAATAGACAGCACTAGGTATACTATTAACCAAGTCCACATATCATTGAAATTTAGTTTTGAGAAAGTAGAAGTAAAAAATCGAATAACCCCCTCTTTTGTTAGATCTATTGAGGTAATATCCACTCCATTTATACCCAACCTCTGAGAAAGCAAATAAATCGCACCCGAACCAAATACCACTGGTGCCAAAGAGATAACTATTTGCCCAAGTATCGGAATTTTTGGAGAAGAATGCTCAACCTTTCCGCCTTCCTTTTCAAAAAGTGATATTTTTGAAATTTTTGCGCCTGTTAGGAGACACATTAGAGCATGAGAAAACTCATGAACAATAATACCCGGCGCAACAAATATTCTGTATCCTCTCCCAAAAATTGACCTGGAAAGAAAAAAATCTATTAAAAAAGATGCAAGCAGGATAAAAGCTAACATCAACGCAAATTTAGCTGGCATTGATCCATAATCCAACGCTCTAAAATAATTTAATTTATTAGCCCAATCTAGATTCAATTCCCCTCCCATTTAGATTTTAGAATTTAGATTTTAGAACGCTTCGCTTTAGATCTTATGTCTTCAAATTCTAAGTTCTAAATTCTTAAGTCCTATTGTAACTTAAGCTCTGCTTCAATAAAACCGTTTAAATCCCCCAAAAGCACCTTATCTGGATCCTTTGATTCGAAACTTGTGCGATGATCCTTAACCAACTTGTAAGGATGAAGGACATAGGAACGAATCTGGTTCCCCCATTCAGGCGAAGAAAAGTCTCCCCGAATCTCCTCAATCTTCTCTTTGTGCTGTTCTAGCATAAGTTGAGCAAGCCTAGATCTCAAAATCTTCATTGCCGTTTCCTTGTTTTGCAATTGGCTTCTCTCGTTCTGACACGTGACGACAATATTGGTAGGAATATGAGTGATTCGAATGGCTGAGTTTGTCGTATTAACAGACTGGCCGCCAGATCCACTAGAATGAAACGTATCAACTCTCAAATCCTTCGGATCAATGTTTATTTCTGTGTCGGTTTCAATCTCGGGCATCACTTCGACAAGAGCAAATGAAGTTTGGCGTAAGTTTTTTGCATTAAACGGCGATTGCCTAACTAGCCTATGCACGCCGTTTTCCCCTCTTAATTTTCCAAAAACATATGGGCCTGAAATTTCTACCGTTGCACTTTTAATTCCAGCCTCTCCGCCACGGGATTCGTTTAGAACAATTGCGGTTGCATTGTTAGTTTCCGCCCAACGCAAGTACATTTTCAGAAGCATTTCTGTCCAATCTTGAGCATCAACGCCTCCAGCGCCAGCATAAAAAGTCAAAATTGCATTTTTAATATCATATTTCCCTTTAAAAAGCGCATAAATCTCAAGCTTATCGACCTCTTTCTTTAAAAAGTCCTCTTCTGACTCAGTAGCAATTTCAGCAATTTCATAAACATCTAGAAACTTCTTGTTTTCCTCTTTTAAGACCTTCAATTCCCTTGATTTTGCCTGCGCCTCTTTTTCATCAAGCCAAAATTCCGGAGAGTTCATCTCCTTCTCAATTTCCTTTGCTCTTGATTTCTTTTCGTCAATTTTCAGAACTTGTTTTAGTTCTTCTAATCGTTGTTTTGCTTCCATGTTTTCCTCGCATTGATTGTATCAAAATCGGCTTCGATATTCTATATACAAAATCGCCCACGATTTCTCGGGGCGATTTTGTATATTTATACTTACTAGCTTATTGGCTTACTTGCTTAAAAGCTGACTTATAATCTTTGTTTCTTTAAGGGCCATATACTTTCGGTATTTAAGAAAACCGAATATTCCCATTCCACTCAAAGAAATCATTGCGCTAGCTGTTTCAACAGGACCAGATACAGGAAGCGGTGTTGGTTCTACTGGAGTAGGGGGAGTTGGAAGAACAGTCACTTTAACTGTAGTTTTGGCAGTATCTGATATCGAAATCTTATTGAAAAATAGGGTTACTGTATTAATAAGTGTTTCATTATCTTTACAGTCAGCATTAACTTTCACTCTAAACTTGATGATTATTTTTTCACCAGGGTTAACAGATGAGATAGATACCCCTTCACCAACAAACTCATCACTCAACTTTGGATCCCCGCTTCTTTCAATTGAAACAGACCCGGGAATGAAAGTTGTTTTTGCAGGAATTTGATCCTTAATAAAGACATCTGCTGCTGCATCACCAATATTTTGGAAATCAATCTTATATTCCAGAATATCACCAGATTTCGCAAAGTTACTCTTTACAAAATCTTTTTCGTTAGCAGAAACGTTACGAACAGTCTTTAAAATCTCAAAGTTAGCGTTTTTAACAGGAGGCTGCTCCTTAGGAGTTGTCTTGAAGATGAATGAAACAAAATGAACGAACTCAAAACATCCTTGAATATTCCCAATATTTACACCAGTTGTAACAAGATTGTTTCCATCTCCATTCGGAAAAGGAATTTCAACAGATTTGTTATCAACAACTTTGAAAAGCTTTGCACTTCCAGCAACATAGTTAATATTAGCATCCCCTGAAAGGTTTACTGTAAGATTATCAGAAATTGAAGCTGCATTATCAGCTGATGTAGTTTCTGACAAAACAGCCGACTTATTAGATGTCTGAGAAGGAAGTGTAACTTTTACTCTTGTGTTATTTGCGGTTGTGTCCCGAACATCATTATGAATGTAAACAAGCCCTGCTATATTGTCACCAGGATCCCCAGTAACAGGATCCATGTAAGTTAATTTCTTAGTAACGTTTATGCCGTCAAATAATGGCAGCTCGGCAGCAAAATGAGGACCCTCTGTCGCCTGAGCCAAAGAAGGCAAGAACATTGATAAGAAGAATACCAAAACAGCTGTTATTCCAAACAGCTTTTTAAAATTTCCGAAGAAACTTTTCATTAATTTCATTTTTTCCTTTCGAAATGATAATAAGAAATAAGATTACAAAGCCTTTAACTTAAGTAACTCTTTCTTATACCTTAATTGATTGATTTTTACAATATCACTCTATCTAAATCAACAAATTCTTAAGGTTTATTGATTTAGAGGAGTCAGGGATGGCATTTACAGCCATCCCTGCTGTTCAGCTTTCGCTGGGGGTGACCTCGCAGCCGGCAAAGCCGCGAGGAGGAAAATATCTAGTACAGAATAACCCCATTGGTTATCTGTTCCAGGTCAGGCTTGACGATTGCCGTCGCCTGGTCTGGCGTGAACGTACAGTTTTCAGGAGGAGGAATCTCCTTGATAACCGTTTCGGTCTTGGACTGGTGGACGCCAACCACTCCAAACGGGATCTCCCATCCGCCGTTGTCTACGCTTTCACGTGGAGTGGTTGGGGAATATTGCGACTCCCCTCTCATCAATATTTCAGATGATCCAACAGCAGCACCAATCTTGGTGCAAGGGGGTGGTGGAGTTGGTGCACACGGGGGTGGAGTTGGCTCGCACGGTGGTGGAGTTGGCTCGCACGGTGGTTTCTTAACCGCGCAAGGTGGCTTCTTTGGGCATGGAATGCATCCATATCCGGGGTTGCCGCATTGCTCCCACTTCTTAATCTTACCGCTAGGTGTCACCCATGCGGGCTGATCGTACTTAGTAGGTCCATACCCCCAACCTTTTTTTGCTGAATAGGCATATGCCCATGTTCCAGCAGGAACGGTTCTAAGGGTGCACCCCCAAACATTTGGGGGTGGTCCAGGATACGGCCCATCAAGGAAACTCTCTAGGTGCCGAACCCTTATAGGACACTCCCGCGTGCCTCTTGCTCTTCTTGTTCTTGCTTCCGTACAAAGCGGCAGCGCCGCCAGTATCAGAAACACTAGAGTCAGAACGACGCTTACTTTCCTCATCGTTATCCTCCCAATTTCACCGTGATAAGGTCATCGCCTTGCTCGCTTACGCAGGCGGGGGCAGAATACGTCTTACCATTTCCATATTGAAATGTGAAGAGGTACTTACCTGGAGTGGTCTTTCCGAATGTCAGCACCGGCCCCCTAAAAAGCTGAGGTGGCGCATAGACACTATCGTCGAAAAGTGCCTTCATAGTGAAGGTAAATGTTCCTGTGTATGGCGTTCCGTCCGAAGCTGCAAGAACAACCATGAAGCCGCCATTAGTCGGTCTCATCCGACCGCTCTCCATAGCACGATTTGCTCGAATTGCCATAACATCTGGTGACGATCCGCCCGAGCCCAGCTCGTTGATCATTGTGTCAGCCAACTGCATGGCATTATCAGGCTTATCGCCCACCCAACGTACGACATTATAAGGGACGACGCCGAGTGGCTGGAAAAGGTCCGACCTCTTCGTCCAGTCGAAAGCATTCGGAAACATCCATGATATTACTGGAAGTTTCAGTCCGTAGACTGTTCTTTTGCCCGCCTCTACTTGGCCGTAAAAGTACAGTTCGCCCTTGGAACACCCACAGGGTGGTGTGAACGCGCCGGTTAACCCGCCGCAGGGGCTGCAAGTAAGCTGAATCAAAAAGCAGTCTTTTGGTACTTTCTTCACCGCTTGATTAAGCGGAAAGTTTGACACCCAAACTCCGGAGAGTTTGAGCAGCTGCCCGTCAGGCCCGGTTGTAAACGGCCCAGCATATGCCATAGGATATGCGTTAAAAAGGCCAGTCGCAATGTCGATAACCTTGCTATCGGCATTACTGCGCCAACCGTATGAAAACGCATCCTCATACATCTGATCGATGCCGAGGATTGCCGAACCGCGGGCCGTTGTGGTGTGCACGCCGAATTCTCCTCCGGCGTAAAATCCCCAGTTGAAATCACCATCACTATTGGTAGTAATAGCAACCCCAGCCTGAGCCCCAACAAACGTTGGGACAAGTAAAACACACATAATAGCGATAACAAAATTTCTTTTCATTTCTGTTCTGTGTCCTTTCGTATCAGAATTTGAATTTGAATTTGTTCTGCTATGTATATCAAAGTGCTACCCATGGATCGGGAGCACTGTATCCATGGATCATTATTTAACTCCCTAAAGCAATTTTCACTTTAGCGAGAGATGAATAGTTTTTGCCATCACATCTTCCGCTAATTAATAAATCCTGCAATGAATTTCTTTTTATTTTATTTTTTCTACTAATTTAATTCGCTATTTTTTTGTAGAATTTTTGTCTTTTGTTTTTATTTTTTTTGTAACTATTTCTAATTTTAAGTTGAAAACTAGCCAGGAAAAAGGTGAGAAGTGGTCGGAAGTTGGCGTGGCTAGGCCCGCATTTTTTAAGGGGCCGACAATGCCGACCAACCGGATAAAACCGCCACTCATAATTTCCCCAGATCCTAGCCAGTTTTCAATCTAAAATTTTTAAATTGCTTGTCCAGTTAGCGCTGACTAACCGACCGCATACTTTATCATATTTCTAAATATTTGTCAATGTTTTACAACAAAAAAGCTTTCCGTAAGCAAAGCTTTTATATCACAAAATAAAGATAATATTAAATGTGGGAAACTATATTTTCAATATCGCTCAAGATTTCTATTTCAGTTGCCTCCATTCTCAAAGCTTTGGAATTGGCAAAACCTTTCAAGTATGCAAGCAAATGCTTCCGAAACTCTATCAGTCCTCTAGCTCCCTTGTCTTCAAAAACAAGTTTAGCGTGTTTAAGAATCACATTTTTGAGCTCGATTACCTCAACTTGATCTTTTTGGAATATCCAAGGTTTACCGAAGGTGGCTCTCCCGATCGCAACACCATCTAATTGGACATTTTTACCGTTCAATTTCTTTGAGGTTTTAAGCTTGAGATCTGAAGAACTTTTGACGTCTCCGTTGCCTATAACAACTGCCTTATCTCCTAACAGTTCCTTTAGCCGATATATGTTCTCCCATCGCGCCACGCCAGAAAAAGCGTCTTTATAAGTGCGTCCATGCACAATTAGCACCTCTGCTCCAGCAGAAATCATCTTTGGACCAAAATCCAAAATTTGGTCGTCACCGTCCCAGCCCAGTCTAGTTTTTACAGAAACAGGCAAATTTGTGTTATTTTTTACTGCTCTGATAATTTCATAAGCAAGTTCAGGGTTCCTCATTAATGCCGCTCCATGATCGCTCCCCACCACCTTCCTAGCAGGACAACCCATATTAATGTCTATGCCATCTGGCTTTAAATTTTCTGTTATCCATTTTGCCGCTATCGCAAATTTTTTGGGATGCTTGCCGAAAAGCTGAATTATGATTGGTCTTTCTTTCTTATCAAAAGAAAGCATTTCCGCCGTAGTAAGATTTTTATTTGATTCCACAACTATTTTTGATCCTGAGTTTTTAACCTTAAACTTGCCATATGCAATAGCATCAGCAGAAATTAGTTCTGTCATAACTACATCAGCGCCATAATTTCGGCACAGCAAGCGAAACGCTGAATCGGTGTAACCTGCCATTGGCGCTAAAATCTTAATCGGACGCTTTATTTTTTTCCAAAATGAAGTGTTTGACATAATGTAATTGATATATTTCGGCGCTTTTCCCTTGACAGAGAACTGTTTGAGTGATATACTCTTCTAAGCAAACCTTCCCATCCCTCTTTACTCCTGACCCAAGATGGGTCATCACTTCATGCCTCTCCGCCCGTGTGCGGAGAGGTCCTCATTTTATTTAGGGCACTTATTAAGTTTATAATTGTTGCCTTCCAGGTCTTCTACAAGCCAGCCTTTTTTCTTTAAATCATCCCTCAACTCATCCGATGCTTTGAAGTTTTTGTTTATTCTGGCTTCTTTTCTTTTCTCAGCAATCTGCTTTATTTCTTCCGGTATCTCAATATTTTCAACTTCCCCCAAATTCAATCCCAGTGTTTGATCGAAAAATAATGTCGTACCATACTTTTCTTTCTTAGTAATTTTTTCATCCCGAAGCATTTCCCACAAAACCGCCAACCCTCCTGGTGTATCCAGATCATCTTCGATTCTATTTATAAACTGCTTCTTGTAGACCTCTGAAACCGTTCTCTCTTCAAATCCTTCCATTTCACTAACTAAACGATTCAATCTACTTCTTGAATTTTTGGCAGCAGTCAACCCATCCCAAGTAAAATTTAGCTTACTGCGATAGTGAGCGCCCAGAACTAAATATCTAAAATCTAAAGGTTCAAATTCTCTATCCTTAATATCTCGCAAAGTATAAAAGTTATCCAAACTTTTTGACATTTTTTTACCATCGACCAGCAGGTGTTCCCCGTGAACCCAAAAGTTGACAAACTTTTTGCCGCTTCTGGCCTCCGATTGAGCTATTTCGTTTTCATGGTGAGGAAAAATAAGATCCACAGCCCCAGCGTGAATATCAATCGTATCGCCCAAAACATCACCTGCCATTGTTGAACATTCAATATGCCAACCTGGCCGGCCTTTTCCTAAAGAAGTTTCCCAGTATATTTCACCATCACTTTCATCCCAAGTCTTCCAGAGCGCGAAATCGGCAGGGTTTTCTTTCTCATATTCATCTTGTTTTACTCTGGCGCCTGCTTTTATGCCTGTTTTGTCTAATCTTGATAGCCTTCCATAATCAACAAACTTATCTATCGAAAAGTAAATTGAACCATCAGGCGCTTTATAAGCATAACCTTTATCTAACAGGTCCTTTATAAAAACAACCATCTTGTCAATATATTCTGTAGCTCTAGTTACAACATTGGGCTTGATAATATTCAGTTTGTCTAGATCTTTTAGAAATAATTCTTCATACTTTTTAATAATTTTATTAAACTCTTCCTTTTTAGCCTGGCTTTTTTTAATTATCTTGTCATCGACATCTGTAATATTCATCACATGGTTAACTGAAAACCCTTCCATTAAAAGCGCTCTCTTAAGAGTATCCTCAAATATATACGTTCTTAAGTTGCCAATATGTGCTTCGTCATAAACAGTCGGCCCACAAGCATATAGGCTGACTTTCCTATCGCCTAGTGGTTTAAAATCTTCTTTTTTTCGATTTAGTGTATTAAATAATTTCATCTTTATTCCTATCATTACTTAGCATCAGAATATCATAATTAAGAAATGATTTCGATAGAATACAAAAAACCCGAGCTTTTGGCTTCCGGGTTTTGTTTTTGTTTTAGGCAGCGTTTGGTAGACCCTCTTCTAAGTCGTCCAACCCAAAGTCGTTTTCCCCCATCGTTTCAAATTCATCGTCTGCTTCTTCTTCGCTTTCCGTTTCATAAGACATGTCGTCTTCAAAATCTCCCAGTTTCACCATTTTGCTTTCGCAAATAGGGCAATAATCATTTTCAGAAACCTGTCCGCATTCCCCGCAAACATAATCTTCTGCCATAGAACCCTCATCTTTTCGCTTTTAGCGATTAGTTTTTATATTTTATTTTCGGCCAGAGGCCGATTAGCCCCTGGCTGCCGGCAGGCAGGTTTGGCTAATACTTTTTGGATTTTATCGATAATCCATTTTTGCTGTCAACGAGGTTATCCACCATCAATTAGTTTATCGATAATTATCCAGTCTAGAACATAGTTTATGATAAATTATGACAACCAAATTACCCGTGTCAATCTGCCTGCCTGCCGATAGGCGGGTGTAATAGATCAGTGTTGTTAGTATTCTCTTCTACCTTCTAGTGATCGTTTTAAGGTAACTTCGTCAGCATATTCCAAATCACCGCCGACAGGTAACCCTCTAGCTATGCGGGTAATTTTTACACCACTAAAACCGTTCGAAATTTTATCTTTAATGAATGATGCAGTAGCTTCTCCTTCTAAATCTGGGTTAGTCGCCAATATGATCTCTTCAACATCCCCTGCTTCTAAACGCAAAAGCAGCTGATTTATCCTCAAGTCTTCAGGGCCAATACCATCAATAGGAGAAATTGAGCCCCCCAATACATGGTAAACGCCTTTAAAAATGAGTGATTTCTCTAGAGCTATCACATCGAGCGGTTCCTCAACCACCGCTATAATAGAATGATCTCTTCTTTCGTCAGAACATACTTGGCAATATTCAGACTCAGCAATGTTAAAGCAGTCTTTACAGTAACTAAGATTATTAGTTAGGTCCAAGACAGCGCTTCCTAAGTTAGACACGTCTTGCTTGGGCTTAGAGAGCAGGTAAAATACAAGCCGAGCGGCAGTCTTTGGCCCAATGCCTGGAAGCTTAGAAAATTCATCTATTAAGTTTTGGACACTCTTAGGCAACATAAAATAAAATTTATACTATTTAGTTACTCAGAAGATTTATTCTCTGCTTTCTTCGGGTCTTCCCAGCTTGCATATTTGCAGCTTGGATATCTAGAACAACCCCAAAACATTCTTCCTTTTTTCGTTCTCTTCTCCACTAACTCCCCTTCCCCACATTCAGGGCATTTTATCCCTGAGGATTGAACAATCGCTTTCGTATTCTTACATTTT
>Ga0172381_10003195_pt1 | contig 17526 bp, 23 predicted proteins | sample Leawel6488metaG_FD_119754 | JGI IMG/M metagenome (GOLD analysis project Ga0172381, IMG submission 119754) | Leachate microbial communities from a municipal landfill in Southern Ontario, Canada - Leachate well 64-88 metaG | ecosystem: Engineered > Solid waste > Landfill > Unclassified | place... | reverse complement strand
CAGCACGAGCTGGAACGGAGGCCTTGTAATGGACTATGCGGCATGCCTGGACTACTTGCGGGAGATGGTCTTCCGCATGGAGTTGGCTGACGAAAAGTTCCGAAAGCTTGCGTACGAGCGTGCACTTCACGCTCTGTCGTCTCAGGGAACCTTGGATGGCTTCCAAGACCTAGCAGGTATCGGTTCAAGTATCCGTCAGGAACTCGAGACGCTTGTCTCGGGAGCTTGGCCGGAGAAGATTGTGCGGTTGCGGCAGGACGGACCTCCTGTTTCCGTGCTTGAGCTCACCCGCCTCCGCGGTGTCGGATCGCGCATGGCCTTGATACTGCACAGGTCTGGTGTGTCGAGCATTGACCAGCTGGCGGCGGCAGTCAAGGGCGGCACTATCCAGGACCCGAAGATGATCTCCGCCTACTACAACTACGTCGCATCCGGCGATCGCATGCCGTGGTGTGAGGCTGATGCGGTTATGACACGGCTTCTTCCGATGCTTCAAGCTGTTGCTGGTGTCGTTTCTGTCCTCGGTGTCGGTAGCTACCGTCGTCGGCGGGCAGACGTGCGTAGTCTGGACGTCCTGGTAGTCGTTTCTTCCATTGGTGTCGTCGCGCGTGTTGTTGCTGCGTTGCCAGGAGCGCAGCAGGTCGGGCCGGACACAGCCAAGCTTGACTTCGTGTTCGGTACCGAGAAGAGGCCTGTTGTCTTCAGCTTCTGCTTGACGCGCGGTGCGGCGTTGGCGACACTGCACCTCACCGGGAGCAAAGCGTTCAACGCTTCCGTTCGCGCACGTGCTCAAGAGATGCACGGTGTGTCGCTGCTCGACAGCCAAGCAAAAGGTGGTCAAGACTTCGCCGACGAAGCGGATGTTTTCAGTTGGCTGCACATGCCGTTCATACCGCCTGAACTTCGTGACCACTACACCGATTTCTCCGCACCTGTGTCGGCTGATCTTGTGCAGTCCACTGACATTATCGGAGATCTGCACACGCACACAAGCAACAGCGACGGCCGTTGTTCGGCCTTGGACATGCTGGTTGTGGCCAAAGGTCTTGGTTACAAGTGCGTCGGTGTCAGCGACCACAGCCGAGGTGCTGGAAAAGGCCTGAAACCCGAATCTGTGCTTTCGTACGCTTCTGAGCTGCGTGCGTATGATGCCGGCCTTCGTGTCCTTGTCGGCTTGGAACTGGATGTTCGAATCACACGTGAGCTGGACTGCCCCGCTTCCTATCTGGGTCACCTGGACTACGTCATCTTGGCTACACACGCCGAGCCGGACCGAGACGTACTTGCCAGACTTGCTGCGGGTGTGGATGCTGTACGCGCTGTGTATCCACGCATGCCTTTGGTCTTCGCCCATCCTTCGAACCGTCTTCTCGGGGAGCGGCGCCCAGCCGACATCGACTGGAAGTCTTTCTTCCACTTGTGCGCCGCTAAAAATGTTGCGATCGAGATCAACGGGCAAGGCCGGCGCCTGGACCTGGACGACAGCCACGTGCGTGTTGGATCTCAGTACAAGTGTCGGTTCCTGTGCAGCAGCGACGCGCACTCAACCGAGCAGCTCTCGAACATGGACAATGCTGTTGTTGCGGCACGCAGAGGACTTCTCGAGCGTAGCTCTGTTATCAACACCAGTGTCTCCAGACTGCAGGGGTGGCTCGACGGCCGCGACCTGCGCAAGATGAGGTGACTTATGTTCCGCCGAAACACTATCACGAAGGCGCTCACGCTGGCCTTGGGGCTTCCTGAGACTCTGCTTGACAGAACTCTCTCGAGCTCTGAGTTCAGCTGCAAGCACATCCTTGTACACTTGTCCGGACCAGACGAGTCCTGGTACTTGTCGTACAGGCAAAGCACGGAGCGTGATCCTGCATTCTTCGAGGCCGTGGGCTCTGTGGCTGGCGCTGTTCGCTGGTTGAGTGTCACGACCGATGAACACCTCCGCGATGCATTCATCCACAACCTGCTGGAGTTCCTCCGGACGAAGTCGTCTGACGCTGACCTTCTGCAGGCGCTCCAGTTCCAGGAAGCGGAGAAGATGTTCAAGCAAGCGCCTGGGAGTGCTCTCCGTGTCGAAGACACGGTCGACTCCGTTCTCAAGCGTATCCGTCCGGTTGCGATCGACATCGTCTACAAGTCCGAGCGAACGACATGGCTTGGCCGTGCGTACAAGATCCTTGTGCTCAATGTCGTCGATACCGAACAAGGAACCAAGCAGGTGTGGGGCGTTATCTTCCACACCGAAACCAGAACAGCAGCACCAGTGGAAGGTCGGCGTGTTCCGAGTCTTGTGAATCCTGTGTTCAACAGGATCATGGCGTTGTACCGCTCCGGACACCACGAAGCCATTCTTCCGGAGCTTCACAACTCCAGCAATGCCGCCTGGATCAGGAGTTGCATTCAGTGCTCTGTGGATGGCACCGCATGCATCTGCATCACGCCGCCGAAGCTCGACACAGACGACGAGTTCTACGACGACAAGGTGTTGCCTGGTCACTTCTACCAACTGATCTCGGAAGAGAAGGGCATGAACAACATCGTCTACTACAATGTCGTCGGCCGTGATGGTGTTGAAATCAGCCGACGTGCGAACCACTTCATCAAGGTGACCAAGTCATGAGTGTGCTCAACAATCCTTCCAGCCCACACAGCGAAAAGTGGTTTTGGTTCTGGCTTGTCGTTCTCTTGATCGTTATTTTCGGTGTATCATACTTGGCCGCTGTTGGAGGTCAGAACGAAATCGATCTCCTTCGTCGCCAGAACGACTCCTTGACTGTTGTCCTCCAGCAGCGTGAAGGCATCATTCGCGGTCTTGAGGCATCAGCAGACTCTGCACGTGCTGAGCTTGCTGCGCACAAGGCACAATCGGATACTCTCGGAAAACGCATGGAGGTGATCTCGCTGCGTCGACGCGACATCGTCAAGCACGTTGGATCTCTTGACGACACCGATCTCACACATCGTCTCGATACCTTGCTTGGTGGTCGTTGAGTGGATCTGTCTGCGATCTACAAAACCGCGGAGCTTGATGAGCTCACACGGAGGCAGCTGGATCAGCTGAAGCTGTTACCTAGCGGTAACTTCAAGTGCGAGTGCCATCTGCTCGAGACAGAATTCAGTTCCTTGGACCGACACCACGCGATTCCGCAAGAAGTCGGTGGTTTGGACACGGCCGAGAACGTCAAGTACCTGTGTGTCGGTTGCCACCAGCTTCTACACCGCCTGGCTCTCAAGTTGATGTCGACGAAGGCACATAAGTCCACGCCGCTGGACGACGCCACGGCGTACGCGAAGCGTGTGAATTCCGCCAACGTGAGTGCTGTGGTTGCGAACCTTCTCACGTTCGCAAACTTGGTCGTCCAGTACAAGGTCCTGAAGGCTGACAAGGCGCTGGCGCCGCCGGAGGGTGTCATTGTCGCCGGCGAGATGCCGAACAAATACAAGGCCTTGTACAAGCAGATCTCATGGGAGATCAAGCGCGGGGACGGCCGCGGTATCGGAATGGCGAACTTGACGACACTGCTGATCATGCGCACAGTAGCAGAGCACAGACCCGAGCTCAAACGCGAGATCGACTCTTGGATTTCCAACAATCTGATCTATGTTAGCAAAGAGGCTGCTGCGGTTTGGCGCGCAGATGATAGAACACAGGAGCAGGTGTTATGAGGACATTCGAATCCCGGGCACAGGTCCAGATGAAGTTCGATTCCTACCCTGTTGCTGCTGCGTTGAAGCAGCTCGATCTTGACGGCTTTGCCAAGGCACCGGTGTGGCTTGCTGGTGTTTCCGCTTCTGTTGCTTTGGTTCGCTGCTTGGGTTCAGGCCCGTGGAAAGTGCAGCGACGCAAGACCGTGCAGGAGCAGTTCCTGCACACGTTGAAGCGTGTGGACGAAGCAGGAGTACCGTATCACACGGATATCACTTTCGCCGATATCGATGATTTTTCATGTCCTCTTGCTTGGCAGCGCACTTACTTGGAAAAAGCACAGCGCTACGCTGATTCGAAGAAGCGACAATTCGATAGCTTGTTCAACAAGCCTGTCATGGCTGCGAGCACGCTGCGTCAGCATTTTGTCGAGTGCTTCGGTTCTGTTGATTCGGTACCGAAAGTGCTGGCTATGTTTGCTCGCGACTACCTGCTTTTTGACGACGTCTTTCCTGTCGATCGGCACGTACGTCGTTGGCTTTCCCGTTGCGGCCTTCCAACAACAGCAGCCAAAGCCATCCCGCGCTTGCGTGAACATGGCATCCACAACACCTCCGCCCTTTCCCGGGCGATCTTCGCTCTGCATTCCGAGAATCCCAGTTCGTAAATAACAAGCCAAGGAGACCACCATGTCCGAAGAAAAGACGACCAAAAAGACACACCTGCAGACTGTGCGTGCTTCGCTTGTCGCAGCACTCCGTGTCATCTTCAATACCACCAAGGAAGCGCATCAGCAAGGGACCGCTGGTGTTGTCGGTGTTGTGTCCGCTGTCGGTCCAAGCCTGGCTGCGCGCACCAGCAGCCCTGAGAGGAAAATGGCGGACGCTGTCGTCGGTCACCTGCAAGCTGTTCAAGGCAGCTACGAAAGCTTGGCAAAGTTTGTCAGCCCCAAGATCAACAATGCTGTGGAGCTGGTGGATCAGCTCATTGAAGCCACACATGCCGAGTCTGCAGCAACCATCGAGGGTCTGAACTCGTTGCTGCAGGAGGTTACCGAGGCGACCGGCAAGCGCGAGCTTGTGATTCCTCGGCCTGCCTCTGATTTCCTCCAGGACACCAGCGTCAACGACGTGTTCCACTGCACGAACGATCCGGAGAGTGTGCGCACCCGTCTGCGTTTCTTGCATAGCCGGGAAGGTGTTGCCGTCGGAGCGTGTGCAATCCTCTCAGAGTCCGACGAAGACCGTCCGGTCATGAACATCGTCAACTTCGCCGACCACATCAACTGCTGCGACCGCGTACACGGCCGCCGCCTGGACGTCGACAACAGCAACGACGGTGTCTTCGTATACCGTTCCGCGGTTCAGCTGGCCGTGAGCTTTGCCGACGCTATGGTTACGTTGTACGGGCCTTTGGTGTCTGTGCTCAGCGAGCGGTTCCCGGAAGAGCTCCCTCTTCCTGATGAGTCCTTGAGCGAAGTCGACCATGCTGATCCGGACTCGGCTCCTGCGCCGCTGTCGATCGGCGGTGACAGTGACAGTGACGGTGACAGTGACGGTGAAGAGATCATGGACGATCCTGCTGAAACCCGCGAAGCCGGGGCTGTCGGTGCTGGTGCAGACACCGACGCACAGGAAGAGCTCCTGGTGTCCGACAACAACGACGACACGCTGGATCTCGATGACCTGGGCTACCTGCCTGCGTCAGCACATACAGAGGTCAGTGACCACGGTATCGCCGACGCCGATCTCGATCGCGCTGTTGAAGAGGCGCTGGCTGGCCTCCCGGACGAAGCACCTGCCGAACCAACAGCTGATGCTGCTGGCACTGGTGATGGCTTGGACGGTCTTGGCGCTGCGGAAGCCTTGTTTGACGACTTCGCGGATGTTCCAGAGGTGACAACTGACAGCGCAAGCATGCCGGCTACCGAGAACATGGCCGCTGCTGACGTGCCTGTGACAGACACCGAGCTTGCTGCAGCAGAAGGTCTGCCTGAAGGCGCAGCTGAAGATCCAGATGCTCCCGTTACCGTGGATCCAGATGCTTCTGGCGATCCCGATGACGGCGACATTGCTGCTTTCCTCGGTGATGCCGAGGTGTCGAACTCCGGTGATCCACTTCCTCCTGCTGTTGACTGATGCTCGAGCTCTTCTTGGATACGGAGACGGGTGGCCTTGACCCTTACGACCACTCGCTCCTGAGCATTGCTGCCATCAAGGTCGACAGCGACTTTCGCGAGATCGCACGCTTCGAAACCTACATTCGGAGTGATGTTTTCGTCGTCACTCCGAAAGCGATGGAAATCAACCGGATCAACCTTGCTGATTCTTGCGCTTGGCCGACACACCAGGAAGCCAAAGGCTTGTTCCTTGACTTTCTTGGTGTAACCAGGGAGGTGCTAGAGAAGCCTGTCAAGGTTGATCGCTGGCGCATCAATGGCAAGAACCCTGCATTCGACATGGGCATGCTGCGTGCTTTCTTCGGCTTCGACGTGTTTGATCGCGTGTTCATGTATGCAGCACGTGATATCCAGGAGACGTATGAGAACCTGGTCGAGCTTGGTGTATACCGGCCGCTCGGCCGACACAAGCTGCATGATCTGTGTACTGCTCTTGGTATTCAACACGACGAAGGTGCTCTGCACAACGCCATGTACGACACCGAGATGACGCTTCGCTGTGCGCAGAAGATGCACGCAGTGAAGAGACGTCTCCGCAGCTACATCGCCAAGATTCCACGCAACCAACCCAGGCCTACGGCTGTCTAGCCATGTTCGTCTTGCGTCAAGCCTACTACACCGACATTCTGCAAGGGTCGAAGCCGTATACACGTGAGCAGGAGCGGTCTCTGTTCCAACGCTACCGTGCCTGCACAGACGAAGACTCCGCAGAGAAGGCTCGTATCGAGAATCTTCTTGTTCGCGCGAATCTGCGCTTTGTGTACCGTGTATGCATTCGTTACGTGCAACCACAGGCGGACAGATTCGACGATATATTCACAGCAGGTCTTGACGGCTTGCTTTACGCCATCCGCACCTTCAAGTTCGAATCCGGAAACAAACTCGTCAGCTACGCGGTGTGGTGGGTTCGGCAGAGGGTTGTTGTTGCGTTGAAGCAGGAACAGACAGTTCATCTTCCTTCGAACTTCTGGCTGAGCCTGAAACGGTTGCGTCAGAAGCAAGCTGAATGTGCAGCTTCCGGGACGGAGATGTCTGACAAGCAGAAAGAGCAGCTTGCGTTCCTTGAGCAAGCCAGTAGCTCTTTCGGAAACATCTCCGAATTCGCTTCTGCTGGCGGCGATGATAGCGAGGATAAGCAGGCGTTACAGGTGCCTGACGCTGCCTCTGTTTCAGCGTTCAACGCAATCGACTTCGCCTTGTCAGAGGCGGTTGATCTAAATCGCTTGTTGCAGGGTGTTGATCCTGTGGACATCAGCATTCTTTCCTGGTACTATGGCCTGAATGAGACCGTACCAATGACGCTTGCTGATATCTCCGATACCGTGCAGAAGATGTACGGACGCAGCATGAGCAGGGAGCGCGTACGTCAGCGCCTTGTTGGTGCTCGCGCACGCTTGCGCTTGAACGCGCGCAAGTACGGCCTGCTTCGAGACTACACGCAGTGATGTTGCTTGTGGTTATTTTGATATAGGTTACTTGTGTTTCTAATCAGCGCTGGTTTGTGGAAACAAGCTATGTCGCACACCGGAGGTGCTTTGTGCGCTTCGTTGTTTGTGTGGAGTGCTACAGAACCGAGAACAGCGGTACCGAGGAAGACGACTATTTCGTCGACGGTATGAAGTTGGTTTTCCTTGATCTCCCTGCAGGCACGCGGGAGGAGCAGGTGCACACGTTCTCGTTTTCGATAAAGCAGATGATGGAACAGCTCAATGCGCCTGAGAACGTGCCTGCGTTCAAGGCCACGTTTCCAAAGTTCTTCAAGCTGCTCGAGGAAGGCAGGCCGTTCTGGTTCCATGCCATGGAGCCGGAGGTACTGGAGAAGAAGCCGAAGGAGTTCCACACCAATGCGTTCTCCGAGGCCGAGCTGCTTGGGGAGCCGCCGTCCGCAGAGCCTGTCGAGCTCTTCCTCAACAGCTCCGGTGATCCTATCGACGGCTTCCCGGACAAGTTCATGCTGACCATAGGCGCTGTTTGATGCCGGCGGAGCCGCAGCCAGGGAATGACTTTATCCGCATCCACCGCGGAAATACTGATGGGTTTATAGTTCATCGTGACGGCTCCATTGAGCTTCCGGCTCCTGTGAAGCATGTCAAAGTGTCTGGTGTGCTTTCGTTCGATCCTGTAACAAGAACGGTAGCACTTCTCCCACCGGAGCGTTCCTCTCGTGCCTGCTGAGCCGGAACCTGGTCGTGAGCCTGGGTACTTTACTTACTACACAGGCGGAGCCTCACGTACGCTTGTCGCCTCCGGAAACAACGGTATGGTTTACGTGCACGATCCAGAGCTTGTGTACACACGTGCTGTCATCAACGTCAACAATTCCTGTATCGTACACGTTTCCTGTTCAGGCTCTTGCCTGACTGGTATTACACCTTCAGGTTATTTCATCAATGATGATATGCACATCGGCCGTGTGCTTGCGGCTCCGGCGCTGTACAATACGCGCAGACTTTTGCGAGGACGACGCAAGCCTTGGGATGAAGCACGCTTCCACAAGCAACCGCCAGCACCAGGCGAGATGCGAGGTGTTCACCTCGGAAAGGGGAACAAACATGGCCGCCGAAGAAAACCCAGGCGTTGACGTCGACGAGTACGGCCTGGCACCAGACGAGACCTTGTGTGGTTGTTGCTACGATACCGTGAAGCGGGCGGCCTTGGTTGCCTCACCTTGTCCACACAATCCCGAAGCCTATGCCGGCATGCCTATCGGGATGTACCACTGCCCAAGCTGCGGGGTTATGGTTCTGGCTGGTTCTGCACATCCTACCGTGTGCTTGGAGTGCGCGGAGAAACTTCGTGCAAATTTATCCCTTGACAAGGGTAAAACTGGTACATAGCTTCATCGTACAACCTCGACTGACGTCGGGAACGGGAGGACGCCATGAACATTCCAGAATTCATCCACAACACCCTGATCACCGACAATCGTGTCATCCACGTGCTTGCGGAAACAGCTTCCGGTTCGCTGGGCTACAAGGTGACGCTCGGCCTTCGCCTGAAAGGGAGCGTCGGTGCGCGATACGACGCCGCTGCTGAACTTCTGGACAAAGCCGTCCGAGCTCTGCGCCACCAAGGGCAGTACTTCTCCCGCGGTGTCGACATCACCAGTCACGGCGCCAAGGGAGCGTCTGGTGTGTACGTGTACTCGGCGGTGATGTCCTCGACCGGCGTGCCGGAGGGTACAGCCAGGCGTGCGACTGTACGCCAAGCAACAGCGGCCAACACCAGGTCGGCGCTTCTCCAGATGGAGAAGTTGCAGAAGGTCTTGATCAGCGTCAAGGCGCCTTCGAGTGTCATCGAACGCAAGGTCAGCCGTAGCAACACCGGAATCGGTTTCGACGTGTTCGTTACAGTCGTCCTCGAGAACAAGGACGGGATCGGTTTCACCCACGAGGATATCACGGATTCCCGGGATGTGGTTCTCGTCGTCTTCTCCGACTTCATGCGCAAGAAGGACGTGCACAGCTCCTGGATCTGGGGAGAATTCACACGCATGGACGTTCGGCCGCGTTTATACGAGGTTGTTCCCGGTTCGAACGGCGCCTTGTTCTTCAGGTACTTCGCCAGAGTGGTGCCCAGGTGAGCGCCGAGGTAGAGCCGATCGGCACACCGGACCCATACGCCGATATCTTCGTGTGTGCGGACGGAAGTGCGGCTACTCTGCACTGTACAGCACTGAGAAGGCCTGTTTCTCCGTTTCATGTCGTTGCTGTTGGTTGTCGGTTGCTGCTGCAAAATTATCTGCACTTCAGCAACTTCGTGGCTGCGTATAGCACCAACGGAGAGCTATATAAACGTATGCTCAGCAACCATCGGCGCGGCAACTTGTTTATCGCTGTTGTCGATCGTGTAACCAGCGGTGAGGCTTTGGCGGCTGCGGCCCGCAGCCTTGACATTCCTGCGTTGATGTACTCCGGTGCTTCCGTTGGCAGGCACCGTGTGCAGGACATGATCGAACGTGGCGTCTCGCTAGTTGTGACACCGGTGTTGTTCAACTCAATCTTTCCTGTGTTGTCTGGGTACGCTCGTCGCGCCGGTGTCAGCTTGGATGTTCATTTGCTTTGCCTCGCGGTCACACCGTATCGCGACGCAAACATGCTCACACACTACAAGGAGAAACAAGGCTTTGGTTGCGTGTTTGCTTACGCAGCCACGTGTGCCTCTCCCAGTGCTTACACAGCAACTACCAACTGCATAAAGCCAATGGCTGCCTTTCTAGGTATCCATACCTCGAAAGTGCAACGAGGCTTGGCTAAGCTGCGTGCGTCTACTGATAGCGGTAGTCCTGTTCTTGCTGCAGCGGTCAGCTTCGGTTTTGCGCGTGCTCGAAGCAAGAAAGATGAAGCTACTTTCCAAGCACAGCTCAACGCTACGTTGCAGTCTGTTCCGACGCTGTCAACAGCGGACGCCAAGCAAGCTGCTGTTGCAAGACAACTCGAGAAACTGTCGAATGCCTGGCTACTGGAAGCTTCCGTACTCGGTGCTGCGAAGCGTGATATCGTATCCGACGGAAAAACCGCTAAGGTCACGATCTCGGTGGACTTGTGATGAACGGCTACAAAGGCAAGAAGCCGTGTGTAGGCTGCGGCAGCACCATACAGCGTGAACGTGAAAACACCTTGTGTTGGATCTGCAAGCAGGATCTGAAGTTCGGACAAGATCAGCGCGCTGCTTCCAAAGCTCGAGAGGCCGCCGGCAAAGGATCGCCGGACGAGGTGGTTACGTTCAGGTGGAACAAGCACGTCATGAAGGCAGACATGAACCAAGCGTCTGCCTTCGCGGATGCTGTTCTAGCGTGGCTGCGCAGTCGGGAGCTGCACGGATCACACGGTCCTGTTGTGTGCCCTCCTGCGTCCGCCACAGGCGGTAGCGTCTACGGCTGTGAAGATGCGCATGTTACTCTCGCGGACGCGGAGCATGCAGAGCGTGTCATTGTCGCGGTTGCTGCTTTGGTTCAATCTTCTTGGTCTGCGGGTTTGCAGCAAGGTTCTTCTCTCCTCCAAGGCCTGCACGCAGGCCACATATCACCACACGAGTTCGCCGAGAGAATCGGCGAGAAAGATCGCTAAAATGCCCATCTCCAGTACCGTCAAGATCACGATCGGTGTCGTCGCCGGCTTCGTGCTCCTCTTCCTGGCTGCGATCACCATCGCCGTGAGTGTGTACTTCAGCATGAGCAATCGCGAGCACGATCTGCGCAATCTCGCCGAAGCGAAGCAGAAGGCCTGCTATCTCGTGCACGACGAGATGTGGAAGTCGGTCAAGGAAATCGGAAACGTCTCCGAGTCCTACAAGCGCGGCTTCGACTCCATCTACACCAACATCATCAGTGCCCGTTATGCGAAGGGTGATGGTTCGTTGATGAAGTTCATCCAGGAGTCGAACCCACAGTTCGATGTTCGTCTCTACGACAAGCTGGCGAACGTGATCGAAGCCAAGCGCAGTGAGTTCACTGTGTCTCAGAAAGAGCTCCTTGACGTCGCACGCGAACACAAGAGCTTGCTGCAGAACGGTCTTGGTCCGCTTGTCCTTGGTGGACGACAGCCGATCGTCGTGGAGCTCGTGACGAGCGATCGGACGAAGGCATCGTTCGCTTCTGGTGTCGACAACGACGTCTACAGCCCCGGGAAGTAGCTCGTGGTCGTCTGGCTTTCCTACCTGATTCCGATCCTGTGCGCTTCTGCTTTGGCCATCTTCTTCAACAAGAGGATGGCCTGGTGGGAGTACTTGGTGCTTCTTGTTGTACCGGCCGTGGTCATCATCACAGTTTCCGAGATCTCCAAGAACTCGCAGATATCGGCGCGTGAGTATTGGGGAGGCTACGTTACCTCAGCCGAGTACGTCGAGCCGTGGAACGAGTGGGTCGACAGGACGTGCACGCGCTGTGTTGCGACAGATACAGCTGGTCGTTGCACGCAAGAGGAGACCTACGACTGTAGCTATTGCGACGACCATGGTCCTTCCTGGACAGTGGAGACGACGATCGGCACCTTCCATGGTGAGGACCGGTACAACATCGCTGTGCCGAGGATAGGGAAAGCCAAGTTTGTGGACATGGACAGGTCGTCCACCTGTCCTGATCCTGTCAACGGGAACAAGTACAAAGCCGTCTTCAACGGCGATTCTGCTAGGCTTGTGCCTGTCTTCCGCACGAAGACGTACGAGAACAGAGTGCAGGCGGCTCCGACTCTGTTCAGCTATCGTGAGATCGACAACAGCAAGCGCGAGCTCTACTATCACGTGACCGATGACGACGAGTTCGCGCACCATTCTGTGTTGTCCACATACGACTTCCCCAGGCGTGCTGATGCTTCTAGGATTCTGCGTTGGTACAATGCCCGATACGGGGAGCTTTTTCAAGTGCACGCTTGGCTTCTCGTGTACAAGAACAAGCCTGCCTCCTTCGGCCCGGATCAGGAAGCGTACTGGAAAGGCGGCGGCAAGAACGAGATAACAGCGGTCGTTGGCCTCAACAACGACAATACCGTCCAGTGGTGTCATGTGTTCTCGTGGACACCGAACAAGATCCCTCTCATCGAGATCAGGGATTCGATTCTGCGCATGCGCACGTTCGACGGCAAAGCTGCGGCCGAGCTTATCGGCGCCAGAGGTGTACGTGGTTTCGTGCGCAAGCACTTTGTCGACTTCAAGTACATCTCCGTTCAGCCGACGCAGGCAGCTACTGTTGGGATATTCGTCTTCGTTCTTCTATTCAGTGTAGCCTGGGGTGTGTTTTCGTTGATGAACGTGTTCACGTGGTCGGACCCTACCGGCACGTATGGAAAGGCAAGGTATCGCAGATGGTAATCTTCTCTTACCTCTGGCAGGCGTTCTTGTCTGCTGTGCGCTTCGTGCTTTCATACCGCAGACTCAACCAACTGCACGAGCAGTCTCGTTATCTGTCAGTCAGTATTCCTGACCTTGTTGACGATACACCAGTTAAGCTTCTTGATGAACAAGCAGCTTTGGTTTCGCTTGAGCACGATGCCAGAGCACAAACAATCAAAGCGTCGCTCTCCAGCAACGTCAGCGTCGATTTCTCCATCATCGACCAGATTGCGGCAGAGCTACGTGTGCTGAAACACACGCCTGCGTCTGTTCGTATAAATCTGAACACCACATTCGAAATCACGTTTGCCGCAACACATACTGATGTTTTTGCGTGCACTGCTGTCACCGTTCCTGGTGCTCGTGACGGAAAACTCGTGTACTCGCGGTTCAGCTGCAACCTCCTCAAGATAGAAGCACTCGAAGCTGCGTTTGGTTCCAGTTGCCGTACCCTTACCGAGCAGCACGTACGTCGTCTCTGCTCCGAAGAACCTTGGCACAGGTTCCGTATCGCTGTTCTTCTTGGTCTGCTTCAGGCACAGGAACAAGCTTCGCTCCGAGAAGAGGACTTGAAGGCGTATGAAAAGCTTCGGACGCGCATCACCGAAGGATGAACAGGTCCTGCTGGATCCTGTGCCTGTCATCACGTTCGACGATCTCGTCGACGCTGTTGATACGCGCTGGCCTGGTGCTGTTACACGGTTGGTGTCGGATGGTCACCTTGTTCACGCCTTTGATCGCCGCGGGCGCCGCAAGCTTGTCGCCTGTTGTGTTGGTCTGCAGATGCCATACGGAAGCAGTCGTGTGTTCGACATGGCACGCAGGGAGTTTGTAGCGCATACGCCGGCCAGGCGGCCGGGATGGTACTTCGACACTTTCAACGAAAGCAACTAAGATGGCAACGAAAAAGAGCCCGATCTACATCAAAGCCAAGGACATCGCCGAGCTTGTTCTCGCACAGAAGCTCGTTGCTCGTTTCCACATGAACGACGATAATCTTGCGCGCGACACATTTCTGCTTGTCGAAGTCAATCTGGATAACGCAGGAAGTGGTGCTGCTTGCGAGTTCATAAAGCGAAACTGCGCGTCTCTGGCTTTGGACTATATCGAGGCACGACCCAAGCCTTCTTTGGTTGTTTTTGCTATCAGTTTCCGGCACACTGCCGGTCTGTCTGCACGTGTGCTGGATGTCTTCACGGGCCATAACTTCCAAAAAATCGACAGCTTCGACGATCTGATCACTTTGACGAGCGGTGTGCCGTTAACTACAGAAGAATCCTATTCTGGTGTCTTGAGGGGCTCGACGGGGCGTGACGCTGATGACGGTGTCCTCGACGCCACGGAATCCTGTACCGATGTTCCGACTAGCACCGAGGGTAACCGCGACACCGCGCGTGAGTTTGGCCTTGTTGTACCTGGTGACGTGGTTGCTCTGCTTTCGGCGCCTGAGTTCCCGTACACAGTTGTTGCCGACGTTGACGGAGCTGTGATCCTGGCGTACAAAGCCGAGTCCGGTGAGATCAAGCTTACACAGGCTCCGCTCGCCGCACTCACACGGGCCGGCTGAACCATGACATACTACACACTTTCGTCAGGAACTGTCGGGAACGCGTTGGTGCGTGGCGCACTGCTTCGCGGTGTTCGTAACACCATCAAGAATGAGGCCTCGAACGAGCGAGCTCTGACCTACGTTCCAATGACTTTGAACAGCGGATGGGAAAGTGCCATTGACCCTGGTACGCTACGCACATGCAGCATCCTGGTGTCGGACATTCCTCAACCTGACACTGTCGCTGTTCCTTCGGTTCCGGAGTTGCTGCGCAGTTTCAAGGCGGAGGCTTTCCAAACCGACGAGCACTGGATCGCCACACAGCTGGATGAGCACACGTTGCGTTTGTGGTTTTCTGGAGGTGACGAGCACAAAGCACATCTGCAGCTACGTAGAGCAGCCGCGGCCGAGTTCATCGAGAGCCTGCGCTCTGTGGCGTTGACTTATCTTGCTGCTGTCGAGGACAGATTGGCCGAGGACAAGGCCAAGAACGCTGTCAGTGCTTGGAGGAAGCGTCTGGAGACTCCGAGCACAGACACCTCGAACATGTGCGCTGTTGCGAATTTGCTGCGCACGACGCTGCAGCAAGATCCAGTCCCGGGTGCAACCTTTTCCGAGTACAGCAGCAACAGCGCATTCTCAGGTGCTTTCAGCAAGCCGTACATGTTCCTTTTCGGAACATGTGTTACGTTGGATGTAGAAATCCGCGACAGGAAAGATGATGACGATGGTTGGGGCAGTACGTACGCGTTGATCAGTCTCACGACCGAGCGTGATTTGTCGTTACTGCTCTCGAACCAGTCCGCCGACCTGGATCGTGCTTTCCTGGAGTGGTTCGACATGCGTCACTTCCAGGAAACGCTCGAGCGTATTGTGCGCGACCGTGACCAAAAGAACGAGGACATGAGCCTTCTTGTGAGCCTGAGGCACCTGCTTGCGGATGCGGTCACTGTGTACCTTGCTGATTCCGCAAGTCGTACCGCTTCCGTCCAAGCACAAACCGAGATGACTCTTCTGCAGCTGCGCGCCACTCTCTCGAGTGTTTTCTCTGGGAGGTCATTTTGATCATCGCCGTAGACTTCGATGGTACCTGTGTCTTCCACAAATACCCGCGGATCGGCTCCGATGTTCCTGATGCTGTCCCCATCCTTCGCGAGCTTGTGCAAGTTAAGCACCAACTGATCTTGTTGACAATGCGCGGGCGCAACAGCTGGAACCCCGAGACAGGCGGTGATGTTCTGCAGGAAGCTGTCGCCTGGTTCGAGAACCACCGCATTCCTTTGTTCGGTGTCAACAGTTCCCCTGGGCAGGAAAGCTGGACATCCTCGTCGAAGGTGTATGCACACCGTTACGTCGACGACTCCGCGTTCGGTTGTCCAGTACGTCACTTCGCCGAAGGTCGTGCTGTGGATTGGCTTGTGTTGCGCGGCATCTTCGTCTCCGAGAAAGTTCTTCCTCACTAGCAAAAGGAACGCTATGTTCGACATCGATACCCTTACACCGCACCTCGCTCAAGCGCACGGAAGTGTTGTCGCGGCATCCGCCACAAAGCAGCTCAAGGAGTTCGCGCTGACCTTGAACTCGCCGCTATTGTGGGCGGCTGTGGTGCTGGACAAGCCCGGTGAGAAGCAGACGTACTTGCAGCAGCACAAGTCCGCTCTCGAGGAGAGCGAGCACGGCAACTACGTGTTCGTATGTCCGCAAGGTCCGATGAACGGAGACATGTGGACGAAGCACGAAGAGAGCTGTTTTTGCGCTGATGGGACTGTCGGCACTCTGCGCTTCTGGTTCGTCCTGGAAGACACGATCGAGGACACCGTTGCTGTTGATGGTGCCAAGTACACGTTTGTCCTGGATGCAGCAGGTCGTGTCCATATCGATCGCTACCACGAGCCGTGGCTCCCCTACACCGAGTACATCGACATGATCGGTAACCGCGCGGTCACGGCGTTGTTGCATGAGACTCTTCGACTACGCCGCGAGCTCGCGCAGCAACCACGGTGTCAAACTCCAGAAGCCATCACAGACGCAGCGGTTGAGATCCTCGAAGACGTTCGTGGTGTTGCGGATGTGTCTACGCTTCTGCGCGCTGCTGTCGACGGATCCAGGCTTGTCGATCACCCGCATGTGGTCGTCGGCTCCGGCTTCCACGCCGGAGAGAACAAGGATTCGATGTACCTGCGGCCGCTCGGCATCATCAACGGAATCCTCGCCAAGTTGGGCTGCAAGGTTGTATGCGCTGTTGTGGAGGACGACGGTAGCATTTCCCATTTCCGTGCGCGAAAGTGAGATTTGTGTTGACTTTCGCAAAAACACATTCTACTGTACATTGAGAACGGCAGAGTTTCTGCCAAAGGAGACCATCATGAAATTGACCCGCATGCTTTCGCTGCTTCTGTTCTCGTCGTTCCTGGTCGCTTGTGATTCAAGCACCAAGTCCGACGACACCCCCAGTCCCCGCAGTTACAGCACACTCTCGGGTTCGGTGCTGCTGCAGTCCGGCAAAGGCTTGCCCGGTGCGGTCGTGCGCTTGCGTAGCACCGGCGCCACCACGACCACCGACGCCAACGGAAAGTGGTCGCTGTCGAAGGTGTACGTCGCCGGGTTCGCCGCCCGTGCCGCCGCGGACACCGTCACACCCGGGACCGACTCCGTGATCATCACCCGGGACAGCCAGGTCATCGGCGCCCAGGTCGTGGATGGCTCCGAACTCGATCCCTTGTACGTGGTGCAGCGGGATCTGTTCGGTGGTCTTGCCGCGCCCGTCTCCGGGCGTTCATACCTGATCCGTGCCGAGCTCACGCTCCCGGATCAGACCACGAAGACGATCTGGCTCTGGCATAACCAGGTCGCCAAATCCTTCTCCGGCTTCATCTACACCGTCGCCGGTACCGGCACCCAGAGCTACTCCGTGAGTGTGCAGGTCCTTGATGCCAAGGATTCCTCGCTTGTGGGGTTGTCGCCTGCGGTTCCGTTCACGTCCGCGGCCGGCGACATCCAGATCCCGGTGTTCCGTTACGAGAACCTGGGTCTGGGTGTGGTCTGGTCCGGACCCACGGACACACTCCGCTACGACACCGCCGCCACGACCACGTTCGCCATGCGCGCCACGGTCTCTGACACCTCCATCGAAGGCATCGGTCTGCTGGCTCCGTACACGTACTCCTACGCCATCGGTGACAGCACCTGGATCTCGGGTCAGATCCCGAGCCCGATAAAGCTCACGCCGGCGCTGCTGGCGCATCCCTGGGTGAAGGTCAAGATCGTCGGTACCGGCGCGGTGTCGGTGACGGACTCGTTCAAGGTCGCGATCTCAGGCAAGTCCGCGCT
>Ga0172381_10003194_pt1 | contig 17528 bp, 17 predicted proteins | sample Leawel6488metaG_FD_119754 | JGI IMG/M metagenome (GOLD analysis project Ga0172381, IMG submission 119754) | Leachate microbial communities from a municipal landfill in Southern Ontario, Canada - Leachate well 64-88 metaG | ecosystem: Engineered > Solid waste > Landfill > Unclassified | place... | reverse complement strand
GGATGGCAATAGGAGAATAAAATGCATTATTTAGTAAAAGGCGACACTGGATCGCAACTTATAGTAACCTTAACACGGAACGATACTGGAGAGGCTGTGGATTTAACTGTACCCGGCACTGGTGTAAAATTGTATGTTAGACCAAGAGGGTCAAGTACACTTTCATTTACAATAAATGGAACATTATTTGCAAACGGTGAAGTAATTTTTCCTTTTACTACTGAACTTATTTCTATAGCGCCAGGGTTTTATGATGGAGAAGTAGAGTATACTTCGGCAGATGGAAAAATTGAGACAGTGTATGAAATTATTAAATTTCAAATTAGGGACGATTTCTAATGTTAGAGAAAATGTTAATTTTACATGAAGGGATTAAATTAAAAGTTTATAAGTGTCCTTCAGGTTTTTTAACTATAGGAGTTGGTAGGAACCTGGAGGGCAGAGGAATAACTAGAGAGGAGGCTTTATTTTTACTAAGAAATGATATAGAAACTTCTCGTAAAGAACTAACCATTAGTTTTCCTTGGTTTAAAGAGCTGGATAGAGCTAGACAAGATGCTTTAATTGATATGAATTTTATGGGAATAAATAAGTTTAAACAGTTTAAACTTATGATAGCAGCTTTTGAGGAAAAAGATTATGTAAAAGCAGCTAAAGAAATGCTTGATAGCAATTGTGGCAGAAAAGCACGTAAACGCGTTAATAGGCTAGCCAGTATAATAATTACTGGCCAGTACCCTTTAGACGTACGATAATTGATATATGCCCTTTAAATGCAAGTACTATTATGGGAAGATACATGTATACAGACCTAACAAAGGAAGAAGCGCTTGAATTTTTTGCAAAGCATTTTACCTATGAAAATGTGAGAAAGATCGCAAAAAATGGAGATTTACTAGGAGTACAAGGATTCTTTCCTATACGTGCAGCGACAGGCGGCAGTTTCTCACACCTTGCTATGTTCGTATGGCTTGGCGACAATAACCTGTACGTAACAGAATTTGTCGCAAAAGGGTTTGCACTTACTCCAGCATCAGACTGGTTTAAAAGAAATAAAAGAACGGTATTTTTTGGATTAGCACCTTCAACTGTTAGAAAAAACCCTGAAAAGGTATTAGAATTTGTATTATCAATTAGAGATAATCCAAATGAAAAAGTTAGAAAGTATGGACTTTTAAGTTACGTACGTATTATACTTTCACAAGTTTTTAGGGTTTTAATTAAAGTAACAAGTATGGTATGTTCTACTTATGTACAAAAAGCTTGGGAGTTTGCTGGGTATGATGAATTTACTGTGATAGCAGACCCGGAAGACCTATTAAAACATGCGGTCTTTAGAAAAATTGAAAAATGAAAAAATTATTAGTGCTATTATTAACACTATTTATTTGTGGTAATACTTTTGCTCTTACAGAGCTTGATAGTATGCCTACGCCAACAGAATTTAAGGCAGAGTATAATACGCCTTCAGTTACATTAAACTGGAATTATAGTATTAAATCACATCAAGGTTTTTATGTTTATAGAGGTGTAGAAGGGGAATCTTTAAAACAGATTGTAACTATAAAGAATAAAAATGCTAGAAGTTATATAGACAAAAATGTTTTGGCTGAAAAAGACTATATATATGGCATTCGTGCTTATGGAAAAACATATATGAGTCAAATGAAAACTACAACAGTTTCTACTAAGTCATTACCAGAATATACAACCCCTACATTGAATTCTGTAACTGTAAATGATAAAGTTTTTACTCTTGAATGGAGTCTTCCATACACTAAAGACGGAACTCCAGCTGGCGGATATGATATCTATATAAATGGAAGCGATATGGGTGAGACCTATCGTACATTAAATACTAGTATAGTTATCTCAGACCTTCCTTATGGTGTATATGATTTTGCGGTTGAAGCTAGATGGACTCAGACAGACCCTCCTGTATTTCTATTAAGTAACTATTTAATAGAGACCAGTACAGAGCCTGTAATTGAACCTCCCTCTAATACAAGAGAGCCTTTTGCTTGGACCGTTGATCCACAATTTTCTGAAGCCAACTTAACTACCGAGCAAAAATTGTGGTATGATAGAGTTTGGGCATGGATAAATAGTACTAATCAAAGCAACGGTAATCTTGTGGACTTAGCAGCCAGTAAAGATTTATATACCTACGGTAGGTATATAAATACTCATGTTACTGGGATAATACACGCTTTTAGAGCTTCTGGAGATGAAAAGCTATTACTAGAGGTGGATAAAGTAACACAAGTAATGAGAGCGCAATTAAAAGACTGGTCCATTATTATTAAAGGTGGTAGTACTTATGTAGCAGATGGATATTTAAATTGGTTATGGCTATATGAACCAGACCCCTATTATTATGGTACAGATGTGCATGAAATGGATGATATGCTTACTCATTCTTTTATTGCTACTTGTGCTCGCTTGTATTATGAAAATAGAAATGTTAATCCTATATATATGGAAAGGTATCTTTTTTGGAAAGATTACTTAATAAATCATTTTGAAGCTAAATGGCGTAGTAGAAAAGATATTGTTACAGCTTTTCCCTTTTTAGAGAAAAAATTAACTCATACATATACTCAATGGATTCGTTATCATCTACATATGTCAGTAATTACTGGAGATCAGAATTATAAAATAGAAGCCGCTCGTATGGCAGATGTAATTAATAATATGATAGAAGTAAGAAATACACCTTTAGGACAAGCATATGTATGGAACCACGGTATGCCTAATATTGGGGGTAGCGATTTAGGCATTCAACCAGTAACATATGCTAGATATACTATGCATGCTATGCAAGACTTAAATTTATCTGGATTTTATTTTGAAGACGGATTTATGTCTACACTAACTAAAACAGTTAATGCTTTAATTTTTACAGAAAAAAGCCCTGCATATACTGCAGAGCGTATTGACGGTACAGGAGAAATACCCGGTAGTTTATACGCAGTCTCTCCATACGCTAGCTTAATAATGTATGATACTTCTGGAGCATTAAAAGAAAGCTCTATTCAGTTTTATAACTATTATGAGTCTAATCCAAGCTCTCCATTAAGGGGGGCCATAGGCTTAGGCACCTATATAAATGAGATAAAATAATGTTAGATATAGCAGTACTGTTTGGTCTATTATTTATTATGTCGGAGTTGATTGCACTTACTCCTTACATTGAAGAAAATTCTGTTATAGAGTTGCTCATATCTCTGTACGAGTATATAAATAACAAATAAAAATAAAGCCCGCTATTGCTAGCGGGCTTTTTTATTACCATAATTCACAAGTGCCACCAGAGCAGGCTTGTGCTCCAAGTGTATCTATATCAACAAATTCCTTTGCTTTTAAAGTTTCAAGAAAGTTTATGTCAATAGCATTTTTTTGTATCTTCCACCACTTATGAAAGTTATAAACGTCTTTCAAACAATTAATACAATCTTCTTTAGATTTAAACTTCTTTGCAAATTTATTAAATCTACGAACAAAATCTCTTCTAAGAATATTTGCATGAGTTTCTTCAGTTAAGTCTAAACCTTTACCGACAGCAGTACTACATGCTAACCAAAAATTGTCCGAGAATGCTACTAGACCAGCTTCTATAAGACCTGAAGTAAATAAAGCTTCTGGCCCATATTTGTTTGTAATTTGTTCAAGAGTTAAAACTTCTGTAAAAGGAGCCTGCGGGTATTCTTTATCTCCAGAAGCTGCTAGGAATGATACACCACAAAAATATTCACGGTTATCAAACACATAATCTGTTACTTCATCCCAATCATCTACAGTAATAGTATTAGATACATTATGACGTAGATATGGTTTAGTACAAAGAGCTACGTTTGTACCATATTCAATCCAGTATTGTTGTGCAAGCTTTACATACTTTAATTGTTTTATTCCTAGCAAATCTTTCTTAAAAACACTCTTCGGGTTACTTACTACTGGAAATGATACACATATATCTGTTCCATTTTGTGACCAGACAGAGTTTTCAACCATACAAGGGTTTACCTCTTTAAACAGTTTAGCGATTTCTGTCTCCTTATTAAACTGTACGTTTCTTAAATATCTAGGTGCATGTTCTCCATGAATACCACTAGTAGTCCCTAGTAAAACGCTTGCATTACCACTAGGTTTAACTGTGGTTGTTCTTGCTGCAGGATTCATTTGTAATATTTCAGCTACAATACGATTCGTAGCTTTTACAACCTCTGCGCCGTTTTTAAGTATTTCTTTATCAAAAAGAATATCAGGACTATTCATCCAGCCCGTTATGCTTACACCTAAAAGATTCTCATCTGTTATAATACGATATGATTCCTCATTTAAAAACTTAAAATTTGTGTATCCGGCTTGTAGTGTTCCTAGTATTGCAGCAGCTTGACATTGATTATAAAAAGCTTCAGCAGAAGTGGCTTTAGCTCCGTTAATTTCCGTAAGGTTGCATTGTTTTGTTAAAACATTATTAAATACCGCCTGATGTAGTTCTTTCTCCTCAAAACAGTATGTATTATGTAATCCAGACAGTTTTTCTACAGACTTAACGACTTGATTTTTTCCCTTAAACTTAGCTTCTTCAGCATTATTACATATAAGTCTTTTACAAGGAATATCTATTGTCTTTGTTATTTGTACATACCAAACGTCCTGCTTTCTGTAAACATTAATAGAGTCTACATAAGTTCCAGCACTGGCCATTTTATTTACAGAAGAGCAAATACCAACTTTTGATAATAATAATTGACAATCTCTTATGTTATTTTCTTCTCCGTATATTCTAATACCTTTTGAAGCCTGAGATCCGTCAGCATCTGCCCATCCCGCTATAAACTCTAAAATAGATTCTCGGTTCCATTCAAACACTTCTTTAGGTAAACCTTTGTTCGCTTTTAATTTTAAAGTTAGATTCTGGTCTAAACCTAGAAATTTTAGCGTTGTATATTTTGTTCCTAAATTATTAACACTTTCAGATAATGCTACCGTATTCTTGAAATCTATTAAATCCTTTCCAGAATTTTCATGTATTTTGGCGTGAATATTATTTTGGCTCCTATCTTTTTTAATGCTTCCATCTCCTAAAACGAATCCATAGTTGTAGGCATTAAGTTCTGTTAGCCCCTCTGCTCCATCCATAAAAAAGCGAGGAGTTGAGACTACATACTTTTCAGTAGCGATAATATCTTTTAAATCTAAGGTAGACACCTCTCTAAAAGATTTTTGAAAGCGGTTCTTTATTAGCCATTTGTGATTTTCTGTGCAATCTAGAAAGCTTCCATCAGATAGTGTTACTCTATACAGATTTCTATTTTCACCTGTTTGTATTGGTGTAACCGCACTCCAACTTTCTCCATTCCAAATTTCTATTTGTTTATTTAAATTTACACACTCCTTAATAACTTCAATACCTGTTTTTGTTATTAATTTTGTATCACCAGAAACACACAGAGACCAGCCAGACTCTCCAGTTTTAGTTTGAGGATATAATGAAATCTCACAACAGTTATGAGCTATAAGGCCATTTGCATCAAAACAATCCGCACCTGGCACCGTCACATCATATACTAGCTCTTCTCCTAATAGTTCAATGGAAGTAACTTTTGTTACAAATTTTTCTTTATTTGGAGCACGTTTATAAGCCGCTATAATATTTTTTAGTCGTTCTTGTTTGTGATTAGTAGAGAACCCTATAATATTATAAAATTTAATAATGTTAATTTTAGATATTATAAGTTCATGGACAGTTTTGCAGTTATAATAATCTAAACCCCCGTGTCCATTAGGAAGTAAATATTTTCCTTCCGGTTTACGATTTTTATATATTTTACTAACTATTCCTAAGCGTAACAACATTCTCTGTACTTGTTCTAATGCTTCAAGATTTACTTGTGAAAGGCGAATAGATACACCTTTTTTCTGCCCCCCTTGGATAGACCCATCAGCATCGAAAAATCCACGAAGATAGCCAATATAAAAACTACTTGATTGCTCTTCAAGAGAATGATTAGGAATTTTATTATTTGGAATAACACCAAATTGCTTAGCGTATTCAGCAAGTTTAGAAGAGCTTATTCTCATTCTATCTATATAAGTACTTGTTGGGTTAAACTCTTGATAAGTTTTAAAATGTTTTTCTAGAAAAGATTTTGCATTTTCCATTAGATGCATTTCTTCGCCCCAATAGCAGAGTAATGCGTTTTTTTCATTAGCAAATGTACCATCCCCAACAAGACTGCCAAGTAGCCAACCTTTTTCTTCATCGTCTTGATTATCAAGCCAAGATAGGTTGTTATGCTCATTAAGACAAATTTCTTCGCCTATTTTTAATTTACCCAGCTCTACCCATCCTCTTTCTTTAGTAAGAATTTGGTGGTTACCAGTCGCTTTTATACTATACCCGTGGTCTGTGCCTAACTTATAAACCTTTTTAGTGCCAGTACACCAAAAACCTTTTTCAGTAGTTTTATATTTAGTTCCATTAATTACTGCTGTAAACGGTACTCCAATTAAATCTTGTACTAAACGTGGTCCTTTGTCTGTCATTACAGATGTATCAGCTGTTACACATGGATTGAATACTATATCTTCATCTTCCGTAAAAACAAAGCCAGGTTCTCCATAATCCTTAACTAAATCCATTATAGATTTAAATTCGCGATAAGTTACTTTATCACGTTTTAACACCACAGAATTGTTACTACGTCCACGTTGAGGGTTATCAACAAACCAGTTTCCTAGTTTCGCTCTCATCATCTCTTCATCATCTGGAGAGAATAAACATATGGTAGCTGCACGACGTACGCCACCAGATATAACCGCATCTGCGTAATACATAACTATATCATAAACATCAATTGGGCGCAAGCGCGTGAAACCACCCATAATTCGTTTTTTGATTAAATGTTCTATATTATCTAAAGCTCTACGAAGAGGCTCAGGCCCAGGTGCTTTAAAACCCCCTGATATATATGCTCCGCGAGGACGAATATTAGAAAGATCAAAATATACTTTTTTTCCTTCATATTCTGAATGCACACCATCAACAAAAAAACTAGATAACAAAACATCTACAGCCTGTGCCCAACCTTCAATAGAATCAGGTACTTCAAAAGTATCGGCAGGGCCTGTTCGTTCTTTTATATCTGGTAGTCTGTCTATATGCCTATGCTGAACTGAAAAACCTATTCCAGCACCACAAAGCATTAAGTAAAAACCCTCACCAAAAAATTCTGGTCTATCAGCATAACTAGCTGTGCAATTGTAGGCCCTAGCATGATGCTTTAGTAACTGCTCACCCCCAAACTGAAGAGCGCGCTGTGCTCCAAGAACCTTTTTTTCTTTGTACGCTTTTTCAGCAAAATCAATAAGTTCTTCAAGTTCTGGACACATAAAATCAGCGTAGTAATCTCTGTGCATAGACATTACTCTATCAACCGCCTCTTCCCAAGTCTCATATCGGTCGGCTAGTTCATTATATCTAGCATAGCTTTCATAAAATTTTGCTTCAGCCATTAAATCTCTAAAATTTTTATTCATATATGTATCCTGTGGAGTTAAACCCCTTTTTACTTCTCTCAGTCTCATTTAAACTATCTACAAATTCAACTTCTTCATTAAAGATAGGTAAAATTATCATTTGAGCAATTTTATCTCCTGGAAACACTCCATAAGGTTCAGTACCAAAATTCCTTATTAATATTTTTACCTCTCCGCGGTATCCAGAATCTATAACCCCAGCACCGTGTTCTAAATCATGCTTTGCGGCTAACCCACTTCTAGATTTAATAATTCCTACAAAACCTTTCGGGATTGCTACTATAAGACCTGTGGAAATTAAAGCTTTTTTACCAGGATATATTACAGCCTGTTCTGCAGCTATAATATCATACCCAGCATCATCATCATGTGCCTTTTTAAATTGATTAGGAATCGAAGTCATTACCTTCATTTGTAAGCCTTTCAATTATATCTTTACAGTTTTCTTCACCTAAGGCATCTTCACAATAGGATATCAAATCAACTAGTTGTATATTTAGTAATAGCTGCTCTTCAAATTTATTTAAATTTTGAATATGTTTATATTTACTATTTATTGGCAATACATCAATAATATCAAATATATTCCCATACTCATTTATAAGCTGAACAGCCCTCTTAGGCCCAACACCGGCTACTCCTGGTATATTATCTCCAGAATCCCCTAATAAACACTTATAAGTAACATACTCATCAGGATCAATATCATAGTGTTCGTGCCATGTACTTTCTGTAGTTTCTTTTCTTGTTACATATGAAAAACGAGAAACATGTTCATTTATTAATAAGTCTAAGTCTTTATCAGAAGAAACTATCCAAATATTATCAAAGCCAAATAGCTCTCTATTCTTAACAATAAAAGCTATAATATCATCAGCTTCTACATTTTTATATTTAAAAATAGGGTAATTTATTTCTTCTATAGCTCTATTATACCCTTCTAAAAAATCATAAAAAGCTTGTTGTTCTTCTTCGGTCTGTTGTGCTCTTAATTCTTCACGATTACCTTTATAATCAGGAAAGAGTGCTTTTCTAAAGGAGGATGCTCCATAATCAGACGCTATAATTATTGTTCCACATTTATATGATTTTGCTAGTGAATTTACTGTTCTAGCGTACTCTTCACTAAACTCTGTTGCTCCAATATGCTTCCAGCGAAAGGCTAAGTTTAGACCGTCCACTAATAATAGGTTTTTATTATTTGGAACGAAACTTAAAAATTGTTTAGCCATAGTTATTCCTTAATCCAGTTAATATTTGTTGTTTCCTTTTCTAACCATTCTTCTGCTAAAAGGACATAACAGTTTAACCAGCATACATGCATATAATTTTGTGTTTGTTTAGGCAGCATTCGCGTTGCTAAAAATAATTTTGAACGGTTATGTTTAAAAACAAGCAATGGTTCTTGATCTCTAGTACTTGCATCTTGCTGTACCTTATCCCAAAACTTTACAAAATAATTACTTTTATTTGTAAATATTTTGGAATCAAAAATTTGTTCCTCATAATTTTTTACTTCTATCGCAAAAGCATTATCACAATTAGGCAAATAAATATCTGTCTTAAGATATGATAACGCACCAGACTGAGGAGTACGCTCCCAGCCAAGTCCTGTATGTTTTCTAAAAAGGTCTCTAACAAGGTACTCTCCTCGTTGGCCTTTTGATCTCGAATCTACTGTCATAACTCAATCCTACTAATTTCATTTTCTTTGAGGATTTCAAGCTTTGCTAGTAGTGGATGTGTCCATCCATGTGATATAAGAAATGTGTTTAATTCATCTTCCTTAAGTAATATTTCTACGAGCTTATCCTTGCCAGCCTCGTCTAACACACTAATAATTTCATCTAAAAACAACAAATTAATTTGAGTTTTAGATAGACTATTCATTAACTTACGAATTGCTAATAATGTGGCTGTATTAACTCTTGCTAGCTCTCCACTAGATAAAGCGTTAATATCTACTATTATACCGTTATCAGCCAATTCAATATTTAATTTATCTTTTTCCGCAATAAACAACAAAGAAAATCTTCCATCAGATAACTCCACTAAATACTCATTTACTAGGTCTTCTAAGTCTTTTATTAGATTTTCTATTTTATAGGCTAATAAACCGTTGGTACCAAAAACTTTTTTAAGAATTTCAATTCTGTTTAATTTTTCAATATTTGTATTGAGAGCTAGTTTGGCTTTTTTCAGCTTTTCCTTTATTTTTTCAGACTGTTCTTTTATTAAAGATATTTTTGTATTATTACGTTCAACAGCAAGATTCTTAGTAATTAATGCTTCAATTTCTTTTTTCTTGCTTGCTATAGCCTTTTCTACTAATATTAGTTTATTTTTTAAATCTGATTCGCTTAATAGGTTTGTTTGTAAGTCGTGTTTAATAGCTCTAAATAGATTTTCAAATTCAGACTCTGCTAATAACTTTTCTTTTAAACGCTTGTTTAATTCTTTTGTTTCATTTAGTTCTTTAGTTAGTTTATTAATTTCATTTTTACAACTAATAACTATCTCAGAATATTTATTGATTAATGATTCTTTAAATTCTGTATTTATATCTTGAAGACATGTTGGGCACTTATCTTTTAATTTAACAAGTTGGTTTAGTTCTTTCTGTGCAGTTTTTTGATCAGCTAGCAATTCACCTAAACGCATAGAAGTATTATGAGTGCTTATTTCTTGAGTAATTTTAACATCACTAAAGCTATTTAAATCTATAGCAGCTAGTTGTTTTTTATATAAATTATTTTTTTCGATTTTTTTATTTAAAAGTGCAATATTTTTAATTTCTTCTTGTAATTTTGCCCGTTCAAGTTCTTCTGTTTCCGTCGAAATTTCTATTTTTACACTTGAGAGCACCATCATACCCTCAAGATTATTTTCTTCTAACCATTTTTCTAGTGTTATTATCTCTGTTTCAACTTTAGTTTTTTCTATTGTGAGCTGTCGTGCTATCTCTTTAAACTTTTCATGATACTCAATATATTTATTTAGATTTAAAAGTTCTATTAAAAAACGCTTTCGTTCTATATCAGTAGCTGTTAAAAAAGCTAAACTACTACTTGTATTTTGATATACTAGTTGTGAAAAAGTTTTAAAGTCTAATCCAACTATCTCTTCAACTTGTTTTAGTGTATTAGTAGCGGTATGGCTACTAATATCTTCTCCATCTTTAAATAGCTGAAGCTTTACAGTTTTACCACGAGTATATTTAATTTTATACTCTTCATTATTTGAAGATAAGCTTAGTTCTATTGTATAAGGCTTATTTATTATTCTGTTTGCTATATCAGATTTCTTAATTCCTTTAGAGTTTTTATTATATAAAACTTCTTCTAGTATAAGTGGAATACTAGATTTTCCAGTACCATTTAAGCCTATCATCTGTGTAACTGGATCACTATTTAAACTTATTTCATTATCCCCGCCATAACTAAAGCAATTAGACCATTTTAATTTTTTAAATATTATCATGAAATTCTGTAATAACCTCCTGAGCAGTAGTTTCTGGCAATTCTAATATATAACATAGATATTCAAACAATTCTTCTTCTATAGTCATGTCTTTAGTTAAAATTAGAGCCGACTCATTGTTTCGTTTAACTACTTTTTTATCTAGTAACTCAGAGTTCTCTACTATAGCTAGCTCACTTAAGTCACCTTCAATTTCATAAATTGTATGATCTGGAAACGTTGGTACCATTTCGTTCGGGTTTTGTACTGTTTTACGAATTAGTTGTGGTAAGTTTAATGGTATCCAAGTTATTTTTAATTCTGGATAAAATACTTTTAACATACCAGTTTCTACTTTTGAACGATGAAAGCAGGTAGTCATTGGGCTACCAGGATAAACTATATTTAGTTGAGAGTTAGAAGTTGAATGTAAGTCCCCTGCAAATACAACAGGAAAGTCTTTGAAAAGTGAAAGATCTATTTCTGCTTTAACATGTGGTGGAATGTCTCCACGAAAATGACTAAAAAGGGGCTTATTTGTATTAAGCCCCTTAATCACATCTTTTCTGAACAAGCAGCAATAAGGAAGAAGAGTGCCCCACTCATATTCTGTTACTTCAGTTATTATATTAACTTTTGAATTTATGATAGATGTAACTTTTGCTATATTTCCAAGAAAAGTTTTACCTTTCTTAGTAGCTTCATGGTTGCCATCAAAAATATAAGTAGGAATTGTCAGTGCTTCTACTAAATCGAAAAACACTGACAACTCTTCTAAGCTTGGTACACCATCAAAAACATCTCCCATTATAACCAAGATATCCACATTTTTTAAACAAGAAACTAATTGTTCTTTAAATAACGTATATCTATTTAAAGCCCAATCTGTTGGAATCTTTTTTTGTTTTAATTTAATGTGTATATCCGCCGTTAATAGGATATTTTTTATCATTATGCAATATCAAACTCCTGTGATACTTCTTCCCCCATACCAATATTATCAACCGTATCAGGGTTATTTCTAGCTTCTTGAAGTTTATCAAGGAAAGCTTTTATTTGATCTGGAGTAGGTCTAGGAATTAATTCTTCTATTGTAAGATGTTCAGCTACTGCAGCTTTTTCTTCATCAGTTAAAGGCTCATTTTTACATTTAAGAGGTTGAAAACGATATTCAACATTATATGCCATACCGCCTGTTTTTACCTTTTTAAAATGAATTGTAAACCCGTTATCTGGGTCTGTTGGGTCACCTAAATCTTCTGCAGCTGTAATAATTTGTTCAAGAAGGCGTTTTTTAAGATTAAATACTTTTACCTTACCATCATCTGGGTCAATACACAGAATACAATATGCCCAACTACATTTAATATTTGGATAGTATTCAGAAACCCAATCTTTTTCAGCGTTTGTAAAAGACTCTTTTTCTCTATCAAATGCTAAACATTCAATAGGAACTTTTTTATTATTAAATCCATCTATCCAATATACATAACGTGCAAGAAGGGGGCCTACAAAGCGTACTTTATTATCGCCCATCTTCATAACATAACTATCAATTATATTTTTCTTAGCAGTACCTTTTGCTTGATTAAATGCTAATGCCATTATTTTGTCTCCTAAAGTTCTTCATATGTAAAATAAATTTGTCCTTTTGATACATATAAAATATTGTTGTTTTTAAATAAGTCCTCTTTCCCTGAAACGGCCAAGAGGTCCAAAGTCTTCTTTCCCGCAATTAAATATTCTCCATAGTTTCTTAAACTTGACAGTTCTATATACTGTACTATATCTCTATCTTTTGTATACCTCCTATTTTCTAATAAGCCTTCTGGATTAATTAAAAAATTAGAGCCACCCCAATCTTTATGTGCAAACCTAATAATAGGGTCTCCGAGATGTTTTGGATAAGGCCTGTAAGTAATGTAATTAATTATAGCTATTATTCCATCTGTAGTCTTTCCTTCTCTAAACACCTTTTTACAGTTATATAAAATCATTAGAATTCCTAAATTATAAATATATTATACTATAGTGAGGTATAAAAGTCAAGAAATATTTTTTAAATAGTAGATACTTTCCACCCACTTTTAAAATATAACCCCAACCTTTGCTGAGCCTGTCGTTTAGCTGTATTACCTACTAGGTTAATATCAATTATAACCGGATTTAGTTTATTTTCTTCTAAACGAATTACACGACCAATTAATTGAGTTAATAAAGGTTCATTATTAATTGGTGAAGCTAATATTAAACAACTCAGCTGATTTAATGAAATACCCTCACAAAAAATACTTTGTGTTCCAAACAATACATTCTTTTTTCCAGTTTTTATTTTAGATATTAATATCTCTCTTTGATTATGGTCTGTTTCTCCAGTAATACAAACTGCAGTATCTCCTACTAACTCTGCACAGTTTTTTAATAAATCAACTCGATCTGAAACCACTAAAACCTTATGCCCTTTTGCAGCATATGCTGCAGCTAATATTGCCACTTCATTCTGATATATTTCATTGTAGCATACACAATTTACTTTCTTTGCCCATGGCATAAAATCCCCATCAGGTAAAACTGTACTAGATTTATATATATGTATTTCTGGTGGCATAAAATTCTCTGCTGGTGGCTGAAATAAAGACGTACCTAGATAATCTTTAAATATTACATGTTTACCATCTTTTCTTTCTATAGTTCCAGATAGCCCTATTTTATAACGAGCACAACTCTTATCTAAAACCTTAGAAAATGTTGGAGCAGAGATATGATGAGTTTCATCAACTATTACTAATCCAAATTTATCGTATAAAATCTTCATACGATTGTATAAAGTTTGAACATTACCTATTACTATAGGTGTACTTAATCCAAATTTTCCAGAACCTATTATATCTGGAGTAAATCCAAATACTTTTTCTACTTCTCTTACCCACTGATTTCTTAATTGTACAGTATGAGTTACAACTAAGGTTTTTTGTTTAAATTTAGCAGCTATTGCTAAAGCAGTAAAAGTTTTTCCGAAAGATACCCAGGCATTAATAATTGCATTATCATCAATTGCTTCCCATATAGCTTGCTGACTTGGGCGCAATTGCCCGCTAAATTCGGGGAATTGCGCCGGGATTATATTTCTTTTATCAATTATTTCATAGTCAGCTGGAATAAGGTCTACCCTACCAATAGGAATAGTAAGTATTTTATCTGTTATACGAGCATACGTCCTAAGCACTAAAGGTTCACCTTTAGGGTTAAAATTAGGAATACTATAAGTAAGCTCTTTTCGTATTTTTTCAGCAGTACTTATGTCAGCCTCTAAAAAGATTCTATTGCTTAATACAGCTTTGGGCATATTGTAAAATATCCATCTTTAATTTTTTCTATAGTTTTAAGGTAATCTCCGACTAACCCGCTTCGTACAATATCTTCAATTGAAAATTCTATTATGTCAAATTGATTAGGCATATATTTAATAATATTTAAAAAATCTCTCATTCCATTTACTTTTAAATCTGTCTGTTTAAAATCACCACAAAAAATAACACGACAGTTTTCACCTATACGAGTAATAATAGTGTCTAATTCTTTAAATTCCATATTTTGACATTCATCAATTATTACTACAGAATTTCTAATTGTCAGACCTCGTAAATAGGAAGTAGTTAAAAAATGTAATAGCCCTTTAATCTTTAAGATTTCATAAGCATCACCACGACCTAAAATTTCAGAAAAAATTGAAAGATAAGGTTCTTCATAAACACGTGTTTTTTCTTTATCTGTTCCAGGTAAAAAACCTATATCACGTGAAGGAACTGCACTTCTTATTAAAACTATATTATCATATAGTTCATTACAAATATCATTTATAGCAAAGTAACATGCAATAAATGATTTTCCGCTACCAGCTACCCCACAAAGAATCAAATTATTTGTACTTTCAAAAGCTGTTTTTTGATTCTCAGTTAAAGGGGAAATATCAGAAACTGTAAATGCCTCAGAGGTAATACGTCTAGCGCGTTTTTTAGCCATTAAATTTTCCTTCTTTTTGGTGTATAGTATTCTTTACTATACTCATAGGGTATCCAAGGATGTTTACCCAAACATATAACACCGACCCAGTCAAAACCTTGTGGAGGAGGTCTAAGCATTATTAAAGGAAAGGGTACTTCTGTTATTTTAATTAAAGTATGTGTATCTTTTAATACAACTTTTACTATTTTATGATAAGATATTTTAATATATTTTGTTTTTTTATAATAAAAATAGTACCCTTTATTATCAACAAAAGACTTATACTTAGCATCTAATAATCCTTGAAAGTCTGAATAACCACACTTTAAAGGAAAAAGTTTATGATGCGTCTGTAGCCGTCTAGCCCCCAGTGTATCGCCTATTTGATTTCTATCATCTATAACAGCATTATCAATAAATAATAGCCCGTCTCTAACTTCTACATTGTCAGACGGTAAACCATATACTGGAAAATTAATTAAACGAAAATTCTTGTATGTCAGTTGCATAATATTTTTCAAACTTACCCATAGAGTAGTCGTCTCCTACTTCAAAATCACAACGAACTGGACACCCAGAAATCATTACTCCTCTGTCTTGCTGTACAAATTTTTGTAATACTAGTATATACTCATCGACTAAATCTTCTCTAACTTCAGCTAGAATAGAGTCATGTACTAAAGCAAATATTTTAGCATCGAATTCATTTATTTTTATCCAAGCATTCATATCAATAGCCGCTAATAAATTAATATCACTAGCAACAGATTGAACTATAAAATTAAGACCGCTACGAATTTCATGGGAAGAAATCTTTTTATCTTTTGAACGTGCATTTAAAAGACGACGTTTACGTCCAAAAGGAGAATAAACATATCCGTTTATAGCTATAAATTCTTGAGTTTCATTAATCCACTCTTCTAGCTTCCAAAAAGTATAAAAATAATCTTTAATAGCTTGCTTTGCACCGGCTACCGTCATAGTACCACCAGCTTTATTTACAGACTCACAGACCGTATTTGGTCCAGCTCCATATAAGCATGTTATTCCTTAGTTTCCTAAGGCATGGACTATACCTTCATCTAATAGTACGAATATTATCAACAATTATTCTTTTATACAGTTGATATTTTCGTTCTATTAGATGCCCGCCTTTTATAAGTTAGTTATATGGTACCAAAATCGTACTATATATGTTTATGGTGACATAATTTGTCACCATAAATTTTTCTAACCTATCCCAGCCCTTATCTGGTCTAGATAAGCTGTGAGTCTCTGAACCATTTGACTTTATCCCTAAAGCCTCTGGCTGCTGATCGCCATGCTATATTAATAGTTTAGGTTTCCAGCAATTGAGCGGGTTTATTACCTATTAATCACTTAATAGGAGGACCTTTATTTATTGATCCCGAATGAAACAGCTTTAGCTGCCTGTCTCATGTGTTTAAATAAAGTTGCAACTTCTTCTACAGAACATTTAAGTGAAAAAACTCTTTTAGCAATACTAGAATGAAAGTTTCCTCCTGAACGAAATACGTTTTGAAGCTCTAAATCCCCAGATATTGCAGCGGCCACATACATTTCAGCTGTTTGTAAATCCATACATACAATTTTATATCCAGGTCTAGCCTTAATACAACCTTTAACAGAGGGATTATCTCTAGGTAACTGCTGAGCATTTAATTTACCACTAGAGGATAAGCGACCACTTGTAGTTACATGTTGATTAAAATTAGTTCTCAACCTTCCATCAGCATCTAACTGTGGAATAATCTTATCAATATAAGTATTTTTTATCTTTGAACTCTTACGAATATCTAAAATTAATTTAGGAAGCGGATGTTCTTGAGCCAAAGACTCTAGTACTTCGGCATCAGTACTAGCTTTTCCAGTACTAGTTATTTTACCTGTAGGGGGCAACCCTATATAATCAAAAAGAAGCTTACGTAACTGTGTTGGGCTATTTGGATTAAATTCTTTTTCTTCTTTTTCTTCCATCATTTTAATTTCAGGAAATTGAAGAAGTTCGTGTTTTGCACTATTAATAGCCTCATTCATTTTCTGCTCTATAAAAATTAATCTATTTTTATCAAAAGGTATACCGTTTTCTTGCATATCAATAAGAAATAAACAGCCCGGAATAAGGATTTGTCTATACACTCCAAAAAGTTTTTCATTTTTGCTAAGTGCATCCCTAAACTTTTGATATAATAAATAAGTCACACAGGCATCAATTGCAGCATATTTACTTAGTATCTCAAAAGGAATAAAATCAAAAGTAAATTCCTCTTTTTTAATTTTGTGTTCCTTACAATAAGCAGCAATCCAATCATTTTGTTCACGCTCATAATCACCATATTTAGTAAAACGCAGAGCTAGCTCTTTCAAACCGTGTGTACCGGGCGTTTCATCAAGCATGTAGTGCATAAGCATAGTATCTTCAAAATTCGGAAAATCAAATTTAAAATGATATTTAAAGAAAGGAATATCAAATTTTGCATTATGAAAAACTACTG
>Ga0172381_10003193_pt1 | contig 17529 bp, 23 predicted proteins | sample Leawel6488metaG_FD_119754 | JGI IMG/M metagenome (GOLD analysis project Ga0172381, IMG submission 119754) | Leachate microbial communities from a municipal landfill in Southern Ontario, Canada - Leachate well 64-88 metaG | ecosystem: Engineered > Solid waste > Landfill > Unclassified | place... | reverse complement strand
GGGTAAGAAATCAGTTTGTTTTTGGAATAACTTTTTATCATTTATAACCATTTTGTGCATGACTAAAATATTTAGCCCTTTTAATTTTGGGGAAGGAATTTCTTCATCCCATGAACATCCATAAGCATAAACATTGTTACCTTTAAAATCTAATTTTGATAATAAACAAGCATTGGTATTGAAAACTTCTGATTTGAGTATTTCAATTGACTGTGCTTCTTCAAACACTTTCATTGTCGTATCTTCACGATCACTTGAATGGTATTTTAAATCATGTTGTCCATATACAGTTAGTATTTTAATGTCATTTACTTGATTAGCTAGAAATAATCGGATATACATTTGTTTCAGATATTCACTAGTTCTGTACGTATCAAACATATCTCCAGGTTGAATGATATACTTGCACTCATATTGTTTTGCAATTTTAAAAATATACCTTATTTTTCCATACTGAGTGAGTGTGTAATTGTCAATTCGTTTTTCAGGTTTCTTATCTGTCAGATGCCAATCACCACTTAGCAATAAATTCATTCATCTTCTCCTTAGTTAAATTTACTTTACTTCCACAAAACGGGCATTGTTTAATCAATTTAAACTTTGAAATGTAAAGTTCTTTCCCTTTTTCCAACTCTTCTTTGCCCTGTCTGAGTCGTTCCGATTCATTTGTTGCTGTCTGATGCAGATAAGATATTGCTTTGAGTTTTAAATCAATTTCCGAACGTTGTTTTATTTTTTCTTTTAATGGAATGTAATAATGTTCGCTAATCAGAAATCTCTTCATTGTTTCAGTTTTAGCATGAATATAACGTACCTTTTCTGCTAATTCGTTAAGTATGTTGATTTTTTCAGTTAAATTTTTAGCTACAGTTATTACTTGATTCATTTTTTTGAACTTTTTTTCAACTGTAAGCCATTCTTTTTTAGCTTTTATTTCATTTTCAAATTGGTGAATTAGTTTTGGAAGGGGTTCAAGTTTCGCTAGTAACGCTTCTTTAATCTCTTTATCAAAAAATAAATTGGTTATAGTTTTAATCTTGTCATCCACCTTAGCCAGAAACTTGAACCCCTCTAACTTCTGTTGAATTGAGTCTCGTTCTTCTGTATTACGTTCAATCGCAATAGTTTCTTTGCTAACAACTCCATTAATAAATTTTATTGTCGAATCAATAACATCAAGCCCAACTACTGTATTTAATTTTCTTCCCACTTCGCCAGGGGAATCTTGCAGTAAAAAGTATTTATCAAATTGTGACTGAAAATTAATATCAGTCATGTTAGTAAGAAGTTGAACTTTATCAGGAATATCAGAACGTAATGCTTCAAATTTTTCTTTGTTATTAACAATGTAACAATTTTCTTTTTTATTTTTTTGTCTTTTTATTGCTCCATTATCAAATTCAAGTGCTACTGAAGTAAGTGCTTTATCATCCGCAAAATGGGGGTGCGCCCAATTGCCCCCCGGTCTATTTTGGAGAACAAATTTTAATGATCTGATAAATGCAGATTTACCCGAATCTGATGTTCCTTTAATAACATTAACTCCTGAACTAAATTCTAGTTCAGTGAGTTCATGGCTCTGTACGTTTTGTATTTTAACTGATTTGATCATAATATTTTAATTATTTATAAAGTTTTTCTTGAATTGCATTATCTAATTGATTTTTAACTCAAATTTTTACTTTTCCAAAGTATTTTTCAATATCTTTTTCATTTTCTACTTCTAATTCTACCCCAACATCAATTCTTCCCGATTCAAAATTTCCTAAATTTACTGTTTTTCCAAGACTAAATATTACTTTGTTCATGATTGATTCCTATCAATTTTATTTTCTAATTCCATTGATTCATACGTACTTAATTGCGCTAATAATTCAAAAAACTTATCTGCATCAATAACAATAACAGGAGACAGATTTTTTCTTTTACACACTAGAAGCCAGTCAGTATCCTTTTTCTGATTCTTCTTAGCTTGCTCAATCCAAGCCATTACACTCCAACTTTCTTGTGCTTTACACTCAACAGAATAAGGAAATAATTTTTGAACATGACTTTCTAAACGAACATCTGTCCCTGATTGTCCCATTGGGCGAGAAGAAATTGGGCAGTCAGCCCCCCATTCATGCCCTGTTAATTCAGAAATTTTTTTACACATAAATTTTTGTAAATTTCTACCCTTCGCTTTTGCGGATTGTACTTTTATTCTTTTTTTAGGTTTAATTTCCATACACAAAATCTTCCCATTGTTGAAGGTTATCATTTCTAAGAAAATATTTGAAATTATACTTTTCAAATACTTTAATAAAATTCGATATTTTTAAATCATTAGAAGCTATTTTTTTTTGAGTAACATTTTCAAATGGTAATCGGACTAATCGTTCGGTATAGAGTCGGATTTGTGAAGAATTTTCAATTAATTCATAAGCTTTACTACCTCTTTTTAATTCTCCTGTTAAATATTTTATTGCTGTTTTTTCTCCTACCCCATCAATTCCTTTTACATTATCAGTCGCGCATCCAGCTATTGCTTTAACTTTTAACCATTCATAAGGGGAAATTTTATATTCTTTCCAAAAATCATGTTCTGTATACAATTTTTTACTTTTAAAATTGTAAATCGTACATTTATCTGTAAGTAATTGATACAAATCCCCATCGTTAGAAACAATGATTAATCTATAATCATGATACCTCTGTGTAACCATTGCTATCATATCATCAGCTTCATACCCTGTTTGGATAAAATTATTATTAAATCCAAGTTCAGGAAGTGTATCTCTTCTTAGAATATTAAACTGGGGAAAAGTAATAGCATCAAAAGCATAATCTTCTTCTGTTTTATTGTCCCTTCGTTGTTTTTTATAGTCAGGGTAAATATCTCTTCGCTTACTTTTTCTACTGTCCCAACAAAAAATAAAATTATTTGTTTTGAATAACTTATAGTAACGGAGAAGATATTGAAAAAATGTAAAAATTACTTCAACTTGAGACTCTTCATTAGTTAAAGGATTATTTTTCATCCCATATCGAGCAAAATGACAAAGTGCATTAGCATCAAAAATAACATGATCTATCATGGTTTCACGACCAATCTAGGTTTCTCTAACCCTGATTTATACCCATCTATCCATTTTATTATTTTATGAATAGAATTTTTTAATGAAAAAAAATCACACCATTCTTGTAATCTAACAAACTTTCTTCTTACTTCATTAATATTTTCATCAGTAATAACAGGGGTCACCACACATAATGCTCCTTGTTTACCATCTATTCGCTTGTACTGCCACCCTCTACCATACAATCGAGTCATTATTCGGTTTGGGGATTTGGGATTTTTAAACAAGAGAAATCGAATAAGTTCAAAGTCACAAGAAAATGGGTGTTGCCCATGAATACTACATCTTCCATCTGAAAATCTAACGTGTTTACAAAAATGGTTACTATTTTCTTCTTGTAAATCACTATAAAGAATAAAATTTTGGTTATTAAATTTAACTGATCTTGGTGAAACAAACATAGTAGAATTTACGATCTCTTGGGGAAGATAATCTAACGAAAATCGTAGACAACACCCACCACACCCTGCCGGGCAATCAACTTGATGAAAAATGTTGGGGGAAACTATATAAGGTTTTGGTTTATAGAGTTTCTTCCCATATTCAAATTCTTCAGTCGTAACTACAGAAAAATAAGTAGTTACAATTTTGTCAATACTATCTGGACAATTATTTATTTCTTTAAATCTCATAGTTTTATTTCTTCAATTTGAGATAGTTGTACTGAAACAGGACACGCTTTATTTTGAAATTTTACTAATAACATTAGTTCTGGATCATCGTTTAACTTTCTTTCTGCAAGAACTCTACCAACTGATCCAATTCTAATTCTATCAATACTTTTTAATCTTTCATCTAATTTTGTTAATTTAACAATACTATTTTTACTCATAATTTTCGTCTAAATAGTCCGATAAAGTATCATATATTTCACAACATCCAGGATTTGTCTTCTCACATGTAGCTCCAAAGACACTTTCAAGAACTTTTGCTTGTTCTAATGTTTCAATATGGATTATAAAATTAAATGGTTTAAAATTATTTTTTGTTTCTTTAATTTCTGTTTTCATAAATTCTCCTATTCATAACGAGGTTTACGATTTAATTTCACTGAATCTTCTTTTTTATCCCAACATTCTTGAACAAACTTTTTAAATATGTTTTCTGCCCAACTATCTTCTTTCTCTTCCAACATCTTAATTACGTTATCCCTTACCCCTTCAATATCTAACCCTGGAATAGAAATTGTTTGTTTTGTTTTTGCAATGAATTGATTCTCTAACAACCAGTCCACAGTTGATCCAATATCATCAATTCCATAATCATAATAAATAGTAAATTCAATCTTTCTTCTTTTTCCTGTCAACTTATTCTTCCGCACACTTAACATTACTTCAACACCAACTTCAATATCTTTTGTTGCTTGTTTTGTGTCTTTTTCATGCCCTGATATTGCAAGCCAGAACTCATGTGTCGAGTAAAAATGTAACGCATCCCCTCCTGATCTTGTCTTTTTAAACCCGAATGTTACCCCTATATTTTGTCGTGTTTGAGAGATAATAATAAGCAAGGAGTTACTTTCTTTTAATCGTTCTTTGATTACACGTAAAATTTCGCTGATATAACGCGCTTTCTCAACTTTGTAGGAACCCTTTTCATCAAGTTCTTTATTGTCCCTGATTGCTTTTTCATAAGCTTTAGCCCGTTCTTGTTCTTCTTTGGTTGTAAGAGAATCAAAAGAATCTAGGACGTAAATAAAGGGTTTCCCATCAGCGAGAAGTTTCAAAATATAACCATAGAATTGTTGTATCGTATTTGACTTATAATCTGATTTAATTCGATTTGCAGTTTTCTTTCCAAACAATTTTTCAATATCAAATTCACAAGCATTTTCTACATCATCATAAATAAATTCATAATCATCAAATGCTTTGTTGCTATTAGCTTCTGCAAACGCATTTAAAGACAACAAACTTTTCCCGCTTGAACTATCCCCTACGATATTAACAAGTTTACCTAAACTATACCCACCAGTTATATCGTCCGACAACGCCAAATTCAACAGCATCGAACCCGTTGAGAGATAGGCGGGAGAGCCAAGTACAGATGGGCGAGCATCTGTACTTGACTGTGATGTAGACTTATTTGCAGTTTTTGTGGTGGGAATAACTTTTTTGAGTTTCATCTATTTCTTTCCTTTTCGGATATTATCGTTTTCATCAGAACAATCATCCCAAATTGCACAGTCCCCACATTCAGACATTGTGTTAATATCTTTCCCAAATGTTCCCCCACCAGGGCATTTTCCTGATTCTGATTTCTTTTTTTCTTCTTTTTTGGGTTCTACTTTTTTCTTTTCTTCTTTTTTTGGTTCTTCTTTCCAAGGAACTTCAGCTTTTTTCTCTTCTTTTTTCGGTTCTTCAACATAAGAACTATCATCATCTGGGTCTGGAATATCATCGGGTTCGGGGATAGCTTCTTGCTTTACAGATTCAGTAGAATTTGTAGCAGGGTTTTTACTGCCATGTAACGCAAGATAGACTTCATCAAAATCAGGGTGCATATTAACTATTTCATCTAATGCAACTTGTTCAACTTTATCAAGAACCCAATCTGGAATAGGTTTCTTTCTATCTAAAAATTGATGCCCTTTATATTTTGTCCCTGTTTGTTCTTTTCCATCTGCTCCTGTAAACGAACCCTCTTTTACAATCCGAAAAGAAATGCTCTTCCCCTGATCAGGGTGAGAAAATGGAACATAGCCACCTTCTAACGGAAGTTTTGATATTTGTTCAAGGGGTTCTTCCATAAAAGAGTAAGAAACTTCCCATAACTGAGGTCCTTTTTCTTCTTCTTCTTTATTGTCGTGTACCCAAACAATGTACACAGTTCTTTGTTTAGGAGCTACTTGCGACCACGCTTTTTTCTCCATCTTCCCCCGTTGCGAATGGATGTATTGGCAAATGGGGTCAACTTCATTCCAGTGTCGCATCGTACAAACAAACTGATTGAAATTCATTCCTATATTCGTATGAACATTTAACTTGAGAACATGCGTCAAAGTCCCTTTGTCATACTTTGGGTGCTGTGTTCCCGCAAAATAAGGAATTACATCAAAAACATGCTCTCCTTCTTTCGGTTTCCAGAATCCAATCCCTTCAGGAATTTTACTCAAATTAAACAAACCCTGATAGCGTCCAGATGTAGAATCTTTCTCCTCTGCACTTTGTTTATGTCTCTCCATCAACTCATTCATTTTTGTCTTTGCTTTGTCTCTAAAGCCCATGATTTTTCTTCCTTTCTTGTCGTTTGACTTCAAAATATGATTTAAATATTGCCATTGACCCCAATCTTACAAGAATGTAAAACGCATACAATCCGATTATACTTAAAATCAGTACTATTACTGATTCCTTTAAAATACTAAGTAGTTCCATTCGGTTTTCCTTTTTTAGTGTTCAACAGTTTAACTTGCGTATCAGTCGTGGGTTTAAGCTCAGGTTTCAATTTGGGGGAAAAATATCCTGCAATGTATAACGATACTTCTTCTTCTAATGCTTTTTTTCTATGATCAAACGCTATAGTAACCCCTTTTAATAGATTTACTTGATAGTCTAACTCAAGTAAGTTATTCCTTAAATCGTAAAGGGGTTTATTAGTTTTTGACAATTCAAAAATTGCATTTTCGGTTACTTTTTCAACCCCAAATAGTTTTGGATCTTTTCTTATTTCAATTGCTAACGATGCTTCTTTGTTTGAAACTTGCTCTTTTAACGAATCTCGTTCTTTGATTGAATTAGCTAATTGAATATGGTAAAATAAAGCTAGTTCTGAATGATTTTCCCAATCATCTTCTAAATGATCTTTATGGATTTTTATATCAATTTGTGATTGTTCAATAATGTTCATATCTGTTTGCCCTTTCTATTTTAATTATACATACTTTTTTAAAACCAGTTATTTACTACTCGCTGAACATGCTAAATATGTTGCAAGCACTAAACCTCCTTTCCCTGAATACATAAAAGAATCAGTGTAGCAAGACATTACTTCAGCTAAAAATGGGGATGGTACTGAATTATTTAACATAACAGCAGACAAATACCCAAGTATTCCATATCTTGTTGTTTCAATATCCCCTTTGAAATCTTTTAAAGAATCTCGAAGTTTAACCCATTTATCTTTTGGGGACATTTGGGTGTCAATAAGAGTTTGACATAATGCTTTAACAGATAATTCATCAATAGTGATAGAAGTTAAAATTGATTCTGCTTTTTCAATATCAGTAATTCCTATTACTTCTCCTAAGAATTTCAACGCTTGCCCTGCTGAGCCATTGCATATTGTACTAATTTTCCTCAATATTTGCTTTGGGTAATCATCAACATTTTCACTTTTACACGTTTCTTCTAACAATTGAACAATTTGTCTACTGCTAAGAAGTTCCATTTCAAAGTGAAGTAGTCGGCGTTTAGTAGTAGGTTTTAACTTTTCGGGTTCAGTAGTACACAAAACAAAAATAACATGAGCAGGGGGTTCTTCAATTGTTTTTAAAAATGCTTCTTGCCCAGTTTGAGTTATCCCATGGCATTCATCAATGACGTACATTTTGTATTTCCCTGCCCATGGAGCGTAGTTCATAGCACTATCAATCTCTCGTATTGTGTCAATCCCTCTTGTGTTTGAAGCATTATAATAATGAAAATCTTCATCGTAAACATTAAACATACTCTTCAGCACGTGCGCCATTGTAGTTTTTCCGCATCCTGCTGAACCAGTAAACAGAAATGACAGTCCTGATTCTTTATCTTTCCTATCAAATATTGATTGTAAACTTTCTTTTACTGTATCATTTCCAAATACTTCATCTAATGATTTTGGTCTATACTTTGTATGCAATCCCATCATTTTCTCCTTATCTTTATAAGTTTACTTTTCTCTCCAAATATATCTAATTCGCCTTCATCTAAATAATGATCAATGTTTTTATCAAAATACGCTTGCCATAACCCACAATCTTTCCAATATACAAAATTCTGCCCATAACTAGGGGCAACAGTATTATCAGGAAAGTGTTTTTTAATAAGTTCAAATGCTCTGTCTTTACTTACTAATGTGTAGGTTTTTATTACCATATCTTTATACTTATTTATTACCATAGTATGTAAAGCAATGCGCTAACTATTAAAACTGCTATTATTATATCAATTGTTCTTTCTACTTGTTTTGCTGTCATTGTATTCTCCTACGCTACTAATTGTGCTTGTTCTCTCATTTCTTCCACTTCGTACCAACTCCCATCAATAGGACCAACTTCATGATCAATTTTCAACGGTACAGTTAAAAATGGGAATACTTCTCGTAATTTTTTAGTTCCTATATTATCAATCAATGCAATAACTTCTTGAAGTTCAGAGGGGTAAGTGTTTGTAATCGTGCAGTCATGAATTTGCCAGATTATTCTTGATTTCATTTTTCTAATTCTTAAAGCTTTATTAACTTTCATTAGTGTCCAAAGCAAACAATGAAAAGCTGTTCCCTGAATAGGAGTGTTCTTGACTTGATTAGGAACACAATAACCCCCTCTTCTGAACCCGAAGGGCAGTTCTACATACCCTAATTTGAGATATTTTTTATTCTCTTCTTCTTTCCACAGTCTGTAATCATTAAATCTATTGTACCAGAACTCATGCTCTACTGCTTCTAAATGAGATAAAAAATCATTCTTATTTCGTATCCCTTTACTTTTTAAATGTTCATGAAGTGGGATTCCAGATGCTGTTTTCTCAAATCTCATTTCCCATAAATCGTTCCCACAATTTACATAATAACTTCCATAAAATTGTGCGAATACCCACATGTTTTTTGCATAGAAACGAATCATTTTTGTTACGTCATTTTCAGCAAGCATCCAAATATCTCGTGCTGTATCCCTGTGCATATCAGTTGTAGGGTCACTCACATACTTTATCAAACTTTTATCTTTTGACAGACAAGCAGCAATGCAAACTTCCATCCCCTTGTAATCTGATTCTAAGAACTGAAACCCTTCACTAGGAACAATTGCCATTCTACACAATTTTTTTGCATCTTTATTTCGAGCAGGTATATTTTGTACGTTTGGATTTGAGGATGAATTATGAACACAAATTTCATTAGCAAAAAAATTGTTAAATTCTTCTACTTCTAAATCATACACATCAACAGTTTTATTAATCCACTCAATTTTTGTTATTACATGATTTCCTGGAACAAACTCCCCATACTGATTTCCCCATTTTCTAGTTATTGGTATATTGTAATAATTAAATAATTTTATTAATCTATAATGATTATGCCCTAATATTTTTTGTATTTTTGCTCTACCAAATAGGGTTAATTGTAACAGTCTACTTTTTGATATGTATTTTCCTTTTTTATCATATCTTAATCTTATAATTTCTTCATTGATTTTATACTGTTTTAGATAATTTTTAAAAGTATTAAAATCATAATTTATTTTTGTTATACTACCTTTTACTTTTGCAATTTGTTTTAAACAATGAAATTTTGATAAATTAAGATAATTAGGATGATCTACACCTTTTTTTGATATTTTTTTCAAATAACCAGATTCTACATTTTTTTTCATTGCTAATAAACTATTTTTTTTAGCAATTGGGCTATTTAAAGTATCCTTTGCATGTAAACGAGAATGGTCTGATAATGTCATTTTTTGTAGATTTGTAAGTGTATGGTCTAAATGAATTTTATTTTTATGATGAATTTTTTCATTATCATCTAATGATCCAATTAATTCTTTATAAATTAATCTATGTTCATAAATTCCATTTCCGTGTTTTAAATGTCCTGTAAATCGTAATGTGTCAAAAACTCTTTTACAGGATAAAACACGGATTTTTGGTACATGATTGCTTTCTTCTGGTTTTCTAAAATCACCAATTAAATTTTGAGCTTGTTCATAAGTGCCATCTATTAAACGTATTTTATGTTCAGGAGTAACATCTAAATAACCTTTTCCTCCCCCACCATTAACTGAATAATATAACCTTATTACCTGTTTTTCCCCTGTTTTTCCAGCCCATAGAACTTTTCTAATTGCAGGATTAAGATTGTTATCAAAACAGTAAACATAATCCCCCACATTTATATCTTCTATTGGAACACCTTTTGGGTATTTTGTAAAATTACGAACTGCTAAAATTAGGGTTCCCTTTGCAATACATCCTCTATAAGACCTTGGTATGTGAAGATTATACATAGGATAAAGTTTACCATTTATTTCTTCTCTTTTAAACTGTCGAATAAAAGTATTTTGAATAGTTTTATAAGTATCAAGATTCAAATATTTTGCAATAAAAGGGTGATCTGATTGTTTTGTGATCGCGGCCATACTAACTGATAAGTTCCCTTTTTCTGTTGTTATCTGAGGGAGTTTAAGAACATCATAAAGTAATTGTTTAAGTTGTGTATCAGAATCAAGTCTAAAATTTGTGTTAAAAACTTTCTTGTAAGTTTCTGCTTCATCCCCTTCTAAAATTTCTTTTTCTAATCCATTTATTTTTACAGTTAAATCATCATCAATTTTATTTAAAAGTTCCGTATTAACTGATACCCCATATCCTTCAACTTCACAAAGTTCTCTCAATCCATCCATGAAAAACTCAAACCCTTTTTTCAAGTCTTTATTTTCAGGTTTGGAAATTTCTCGTTCTTGTTTAAGAAATAAGTGATGTTCAAGTATTGAATCTAAACCTCCATACAAAAGTAGTTTCTCAAGAGGAGCTTCATCAACTTTGTTGTATTCTTTTCCTTTTGGGTCTAAAAATTGTTTCATTTCTTTATCATAGGGATTGACACCAAAATTAATATATGATTGAAATTTTAACCCTGTAAAATCTTTTCTGCTGTCTAAACTATGTGAGCATAGCATACTGTCCCAATACCAATTCTTAACATCTACTTCTAAAACATGTTTACTCCAACTATGCTCAAACTTGAGATTGTGAGCAACTTTTTTTATATTTTCATTGTTAAGAATACAGTTCAATTCCAATCGTATTCTATTCTGTTCTTTTGACGAAAAGAAATCTTGATACATAAATGGAAAACTGTAAGCAGAATTTTTATTCGTTGAAAAAGATATTGTTGCAATCTTGCTAAGTTCTTTGTTAGCCCTTAGCCCATTTGTCTCAAAATCGAAAACAAAGCATCCTGAACCCCTTGCCTGTCTAAGAATATCAATAATATCTTGAAAATTGTAGACAAGATTGACCCGTTTATTAAAATCAATAAAAGATGGAGGATCAATATCAATATTATTAATTGCGTACTTTAAATCCCTATTATAAACAGATTCTAAATTCTTATCTGTACTTTGGCGGTAAAGGTATGAGGGGTGAAACATGGGGAATACCCAAGCCCCGGTGTCTCGGTCTGGAATCTTCAACCCTCGAAATCTTGTAATATCTGCATTATCCGAGAACCTTTCTCTGTAAAATGACTTTGTTGCTATCCCACCAAGCAACCAAATAATCTTTGGTTTAAGTCTTTGAATAGTATACTGAATGAATGGCTGACAACAAGTTATTTGAGTAGTAGTAGGAGTTTTAACTTTAGTTATCCCCTTCTCAGTATCATGGGGAAAACAATTCACTGCATTATGCTTCCAAAAGTCTTTCTCTAAGTCCAATCCATACTGTGATAATTGTTTTCGATACGATTGCCCCACATCCCCAATTAACTGAGTTCCTAATCTATCTTCATTCCTTCCGTTCGCTTCTGCAATAATTAAAACATCTTTTCTTCCCTCTCCTGTATAATCAAGTTTTGGATTACTGCACCCTTTGAATAGACCACATTTATTGCATAATGGGTCATTAGTACGATTTTCAACAAGTATTTCTTGAGTTTCATCATCTGAGAAAAATCCTTGTGCCATTAAACTCCTCTACACATATAAACTGATTAAATGCTTGAAATTACCCATTTTGAACAGTGCAAGTTTATCAGTGAAGCCCATAGTAGTAACACTATGAGAAAGAATTTCCAACAAAACTACAGGGTCAACTTTTATATTTATTGTGTTTCCAAGATAATGTATTTCTAACTCCTTTTTTATCCAACCCCCTACTTGTGACTTAGCTTTACAAATCATCTTATTTGTTTCAAATTTTATATCAATTGACCTATCAACAAGCACGTCATTCTTTGTCATGATACCAACTAACTCAACACACGCTTTTAATTTCGTAGGAAGTTTTAATTTATTTTTCATAGGGGTATCAAACAAGGACAAGAATTTCTCATAGGGATATTTCGGGTATAATGCTTTTCTGATACTCATTGTATTGTTTCCTTTATTTTTAAAATGAATCCAGGAAGTTGTGATTTTGTATTTGATTGGATCAATAATTTTAAGTTCTGAAATAGATGAAGCTCGAAAAAGAAAACTCTCAGGAACTTCTTCTTCCATTTCATACTTGCTCACTCTGAATGATTCTCCACAAAATATATCTTTCCCTGTGAAAAAGATACACGTGTAAGGGCCTTGTGTTTCATCCCTGCTTGCTGAAAAACTGCACAAATAAGCTCCTTCTAAGAACCCTTTGGGTAAATCAGACCATTTCATTTTCTCCTGTTCAATTTCATCAGCTAATAACTTCAGATTGTCTTGTATTTGATGCTCTGTGATGATTGGTAAACCGGACTCAAACCCTTCCTCTTTAATAAGCAATGTGTTCTGTTCGTCAGTATTGATAACGTCTAATTCAACAGTTTCCTTCTCTAATTTCGACACTATTTTATAGAAATCATCTGCTTTTACTGAACAAAAGATTCCAATGGGGAATTTATATGACACACAAATTTGGTCGTTGTAAGTTACAATTGAATCATTAGCAAATAAGAAATGGGTCATTTGTTCAATTATTTCATTTTTTGCTAGACCTGGCTTTACGATAGTCAGTGCATTAAGTAGTTCTTGTCTTTTTAATTCCATCTAATTCTCCTTTAGTTATTAATATTTTCATTTACTTCTTTTTCCAACTCGTCTTTTTGCCCCTGTATAATCTTGTATTCCATTTTCTAATTCCTCCTTTTTCATTGCTATTACATGTTCTGACCATCCTTTCATCCAGTAATATGAAACTAATCTGTAGTAATCCCCCATGCTTTTAATAATTCGTTCCCGTTTATCATATTCTCGTTCCGTAAAGTGCATCTGAGGGAAATTCCCTGCAAAAAATAATTTAAGCATAATTCTACTCTACATTAAAATGTTAATACCTTTTAAATAAATGACATTCTTTCGTTAGCTAAGAACTTAGTTGGCCAATCAGGAATAGTTTTTGCAAACTCTGAAAAATAAATAATGTTTACAGTATCTCGATACATATCTGTGTTTATTACACCTTCTTGAATAGTTTTATACTTTATTTTTTCTGTTGATTGTTGTTCCCCAAACTCTCTTCGTTTATGCCCAGTCAATAATTCTGAAACCCCATAAGGAACATCAATATGTCTAAGATAATCTAAGATTTGTTGTTGATGAGCTTTAGAATAATTGTTAAAATGTCGCCCTTTTATCTTTCTAGGTGACTTTGTAGTACAGAACACTCGCCAGGGTTGCTCATCATAACAGTATTCTCCACTTCTGTATCTTGGAACAAGTATCATTCCATACATTGAATACCAAACCCATGAAGAGGAATCAACGGAAAACCATGGGTAGCGTTTCATTAACCCTAATGAATTAACCCCAAACCCGTGGAATTTAACAATAGGGTTGCCATCTTTATCACAAACGTACTTCATACATTCGTCCAAGAAAATCTTTCTCCCTTGTGCTGTTTCATCATTTGCAGGGGATAACCCGATATAGGGAATACTATTTGATAACATCAATCGAAGGAAACCAAAATTCTCATGTTGATGAAAAACAGGAATTAATTTATTTTTTGGAACACCTTGTTCTAGCATATATATGTAATTACCCCAACTATCTTTTGCTGAAAGATCAAACTCTTTTTTAGTTGGTTTCTGTCGCCATCGTCCAGGGATAACGTCCAGATTTACAATATAATCAAGACAATCTATATTTTCTAAAACATATTTTGTGTAATCTTCTATGTTTAAAGGTTGCCCTTTAGTCCAAGCTGAATACGCTCCTGAGTCTAGCATTAATACGGTCATTCATTCCCTTTCAATTAAAGTTATGCCGGAGGCAGGATTCGAACCTGCACGTGACTGTTTCGTTTTGTTTCCGACAAGAATTGTTCACTTCTTAGTTGACCAATCTTGCTCTGTGTCTTCTGGTAACTGCACATCACCCATTGATTGCGTCTACCAATGTTAATGAGCTGCGAGAAGTCGAGTCATTATCAATTTCGCCACTCCGGCCTTTAAAACACTTAATCACTATAATATGCACAAACTTTAGTCACAATTCCCCCGCGTGATTTCCAAATTCCAGAAACTTGCATATCCTTTGGATAACAAACCCCTGATAAATCTGAAAGAATTTTATTTGTCATTTTTTCCATAAATCCTTGATACAATCGATAGGCACCTAAATACAATTTCAATGATTTTGATTCAATACATAAATTAGTCGGTGTATAAATAATTTCAATTCTCCCATAATCCGGGGCTCCAGTAACAGGACAAAGCGAAGAAAATTCATCAGTTGTAAATTCAATCGAATACTCATTTAGAGATGGGTTCGGGAAACACTCAATCATAGAACTAGTTGGGTTACTGTATTTTGGTTTAACTTTATTCCCTAAAACTGTTAAATTTTTCACTACTTTTTTTGTCATAATGTAACTCCAATTCTTGAAAAAAATTCATCTTTGCACCCTTGATCATTTGTGTCAAACAACCCTCGTGTTTCAACGTATGAGTAAGGACTGTCAAACTTTCGTACTCCTCTCATTTCTTTGCACAAATGACGTGCTTGTATAAGAATGATTGATCCTTTAGGTTTTAATTCACTTTCTAATCTATCAAGCACTTGCACAGCTAATCGTTCCTGAATCTGTAATCGAGCAGCGTAGTAATCTACTGTTCTACCTATTTTACTTGCCCCTGCTACCCAATCTCCTGCGACATACCCGAAAAAATAATGCCCAAAGAAAGGAACTAGGTGATGCTCGCAAGTTGAAAAAAATGTTCCTTTATCAATCAGCATCCCTCGAACTAAAACACCATCTGCCCCATTTTCAACTTTCGTTATTTTTGGAAGTTTAGAATTATCATAACCCCAAAATAATTCTTTATACATTCGTACAACACGTTCAGGGGTATCTTCTAACCCTGCACGATCTGGGTCATCCCCAATTTCTTTTAATAATCTATAAACTAATTGTTCCATATTAATGCCCTGCTAGTTCAGTTGTGAATGAATTAAGTCGTATAAATAGTTTTCCTGTTTTAATTTCTTCAATTTCTTGTTTTGTTACTGATCTCCAAATTTCTACTCTCCCATTTGTTTTTTGTTTAAAAAACACAGGGATTTTTTTCTCATGAAAATGCGCAATCCACCCATTTAACTCCCCTATCCAATGTGCACTTGTTACTTGTATTGGAAATTTTGATTTTTCTATTATTTCAAGTGTTTTTTTCATTTCACCCCTTCTCTATTAATGGATCAATTAATCCCGCATCTTTAAACCCTTTTGCTCTTATCTTACAAGCAGGGCAAACCCCACATGGAGGAAACTGATTATTGTAACATGTGTGAGACAGTCCAACTGCTTCTTTACAATATGGAAGTGTTTTGGTTAATCGTGAAATTTCAGATTTATTTAAGTAAAGTAGTGGTGTATGGATTATTGTTTCCCCATTCGCTAATCCAAATGCTCGTAATAACGTATGTCTCATTGAATCAATGAATTGTTCTCTACAATCAGGGTAACCGGAATAGTCTTCTTGATTTACTCCTATAAAAATATTGTGAATACCCATAGAATACCCAATCATAGCCGCATACATCAGAAACAACATATTTCGTCCAGGGACAAAAGAAGCAGGGAGGGCAGGGTTCAATTTATGGGGTCTGCCATCTAATTCGGTAGTCGATAATAAATCAGAATAATTAACTGATTTTGGGAACTCAACTTTTTGGACTCTTAAATTTTTTAATTTGTTTGGATATTTAGGTTGTAAAAAGTTAATAATTTTTCGTGCTTGGTCAATCTCCCGTTTGTGTTTTTGCCCATAATTAAATCCCAAAGGGTACAGAGTATACCCCTGAGTCAATGCTAGACATAATGTAGTTGTTGAATCCTGCCCCCCACTAAACAAAATGATTGCTTCTTTTGTCATATTTTAACTCCTATTTACTCTTCTCGAAAGTTTTTGCATTTTCCTATTTTATATTACCCCTCAAATGTTAAAATTTTAGTTTTAGGGTCAACCAAAATTTTTCTCTCTTTTTCTTTATCCAAATTTTTAAAATACTTTTCACTTCGCCCATCATTCAGATATGTAGCAAATGTAGACTTTGCTTTTTCAGGAAATTCTACACACATAATCGCTACAATTTCTGCTTGTGTGTATTTTCCCTCTTCAACTAATTCAATAAGTCTGGGACGTATTACAGACGGTGGAACAAGGGGAAGATTTCTTTGTACGGGTTCTGCTTTGGGTTCTTCTTTTTTAGTTTCTTTTTTAGTTTCTTTTTTAGTTTCTTTTTTAGTTTCTTTTTTAACAGGGACTTCTTCTGGTTCTTGAACTTCTTCTGGTTCTTGAATAGGTTCAGGGTCTATAGCCCCATCACCTGTATCTTCTTCATCAGCCATAATTAAATTGAACAAAATAACAACATCATCAGGTAAATCTAAATCCTCTCCTTCTTCTTCAACTAACTCAGAAATTTTTTGAACAAATAATTTTACTTGCTCTTCTTTTGTTTTCCCTGAAATTTTTATTTTTTCCTCTAATTCGCCAGAATCATTCAGGGATTTTATAGCCGCTTTTAGCTCCGCATTATCAATCAATTCTACTGCTAACATTTTATTACCTCCTAATAATTATTAATTAATGAACTTTATTTTACTATAGCGTAAAATTTATAAACCAGTTATTTTTATTTTTCATTTTTTTATCCTAAACCCATTTAAATCAAGTACCCCCCAACCATATTTTAATGCTTCTTTTATCAAGTTTCTATCAAGAAAATTTGCTATAGATTGTGGTAAAGAATTTTCCCATGTTAAACGATCATAAATTGTTTCAAATTCATAAACAATCCAAATTTGTTCCCCTATCGTTTGGGGAATCCACGCATGATTTTTATATTTAGTTGGTAAATATAATTTTAAAATTTCTGAAGGGGATTTATTATAAAATTTATTACAGTAAAATACATCCATTCTAAGAATAGATACTTTTTTATAATTTATTTTTTTATTTTTCATTCAACCCAATTAATTTATGAATTTGGACAGTTAAACAACAGTCTTGTAAT
>Ga0172381_10003192_pt1 | contig 17532 bp, 12 predicted proteins | sample Leawel6488metaG_FD_119754 | JGI IMG/M metagenome (GOLD analysis project Ga0172381, IMG submission 119754) | Leachate microbial communities from a municipal landfill in Southern Ontario, Canada - Leachate well 64-88 metaG | ecosystem: Engineered > Solid waste > Landfill > Unclassified | place... | reverse complement strand
TTTGATTGTCTTCTACGAGAACATGAATTATGGTACACATTTCCCAGGGTACATCGATGAACTCGGCATCTGGTCCCGCGCTCTCACCTCCGACGAACGAACCGCGCTGTACAACGGCGGCGACGGCTTGCAGTATCCGTGGTCGCCGTTTGTTTCACCAATTTCGCCGTCTACTGCTGCGCTGCAGTACAGTGAAACTCAGCAATTCGCGTGTACAGTAGTAGGTGGCACACTCAACACTGTTACATGGTCATGCCTATATGGAAGTATCACAGCAGCAGGGCTGTATACTGCGCCGTCATCCTCGTGTGTAGACACCATTAGTGCAACCAATAATGACGATAACAGTGTGATTTCCACAGCTACAGTAAATGTCTGGTCTCTCTATGACTGGTCGCACTATATTGACATAACCGTACCTGCCGCCGAGTTGACCGCTGACCTGACAAATTTCCCGCTTCTGGTTTCAGTAACCGAAGATGAATTAAAATCCACGGCGAACGGCGGCTATGCACAATCCGATGGTGATGACATTCTATTCACGCTGGTGGATGGTACCATACTTGATTACGAGCGAGAATCCTGCGATCCTGCGACGGGTGCGCTCATCGCATGGGTGAAGGCTCCCACGCTTTCGCACACCGTGGACAATGTCATCAGATGCTATGTGGGCAACCCTGATTGCGCCGACCAGCAGAACGCGGCGGCTGTATGGGGCGGATATTCAGGCGTCTGGCATATGGATAATACCAGTTCCCCATTGTCAGATGTCGTTAATAGTATAAGTGCAAGCGTGAATGGCAATGTTTCACTGGAACAATCTGGTAAAATCGGCAGTGCTACCGGATATGATGGAAATAATAGCTATCTTACTATGTCTAATGCTAATCTGGCATTAGGCACTAGTGACTTTACCGTAGAGACGTGGATCTACTGTCCTTCAAATGCAACATATCAAGAAAGTATAATTTTTGCCGGTGACATTAACACGTCATACGTATTGCTCATGAATAGTTCACGTCAGCCTGTCTTTTCAAAAACCGGCGTAGGAGATTTGATATTTGGACCAACTCTAACTACTAATACATGGCATCACGCAGTAGTAACAAGGGCATCGGGTGTAATAAATCTATTCATCGATGGCTCGAATGTTGGTACAGCTAATGATTCGTTAAATGCCACTAGTGCTAATATGGCTATTGGCAGATACATAGGTACGGCAGGGACACAATATTCATTCACAGGTAATATAGACGAATTCCATATTGCCAATACCTACGCACTCTCCGCCGCCCAAATCGCCGCCGAGTACGCGAACCAGTCCGACCCGGCAACGTTCTACACGCTCGGCGAGTGGATGGAGAACTTTCCACCTGTTTCCGCTATCTCCATCAGTCCTACAACAGCCAATTTGTACGCATCTACTACCCAGCAGTTCACATCCACGGTTACGGGTGGTAGCACAGGCACGGCCACTTGGTCTATAGAAGAGGCGGGCGGCGGATCGGTCACTTCCGGCGGCCTGTATACTGCGCCGTCCACACCGGGCACCTATCATATCACAGCAACATCCGTGGATGACGGAGACTATTACGCAACAGCGACGGTTACGGTTTACGCTCCTATCGCTATTACAATTGATCCGACTGTCGCTAATGTGTTTGTCGGCAATACAGTGCAGGTTACCGGCACTGTTACTGGCGGAATGGGGAATACCTCCGTAACATACACTGCCCCAGATGGTGGAAATGTTACATCTGGCGGATTATTCTCTGCTCCGATAATCCCGGGAACTTATCGAGTTATTGCTGCCAGCGTTGAAGACTCGGCAAAAACTGCAACGGCAACTATTACTGTTGCGGCTAAAGCATCAGACGAAGCACCTTCATTTCCTCGTTCGCTGATAGTTCCGAATATCTTTCCACGAATCTACTGAGGAGTATGCAATGCAAACATGGCAAACTATAGTTGATTTCGTGACGGCCTACACAGCAAGAGAAGGAAGTACGCCGAACGTACAGTTGTACCGCATGCTCGGCAATCAAGCCCTTGCGATCATAGCCGATAGAGTAGGTCCACTGGAAACCAGTTGGACCAATGCAGTTGGCGGCACACTCACGTTGACGGGTAACTCAGTTGTGCTCCCCGAAGGGTGTCTGTCTGTGTCGCATGCGATGTGGAACGACGACAATCTCACGCGCGTTGATTCTGCTGAATTGGACTGCGAGGATGCGGAATGGCGCACGAGGACAGGCGTACCCTACGAATACTGCATGACCGGTACGACCCTCACGCTCGATTGTATACCAAGTCCCGCGGGGACGCTTACGATATATGGCAATAGTACGCTCGGTACGTTCACGGAGACTCCCGGGGCCGTGAATCCGCTTACATATCTGCCGGAAGGTTCACAGATCGCGCCGGCTTACTATATCCTCTCGATGCTGCCGGCTGAGGTGCGGTACACCTACAAAGACGGCCAGATCGTAGGCAAAGACTCTGCTGAAGTTTCACGCCAACAGATGTTTGCCGCCATGTGGCAAGCAGAACTCGAACGCATCCACAGCGCCGTAAATGCGCGAAAATTCAAACCGTACACGGGGAATTGACATGAGTGAAACAACAAACGGACTTGGGCTTACTCTGACGCTTGCCGGTCTGCGCAGTATGCTCCGTATGCGGTTGAACTGCGTTGATCTAGGCTCCTACAGTGTGGATGAAATGGATTACTGTATCAACCTGGCGTACAGGGAAACAGTTGTAAAGACCAAATGCCATAAAATTTCCGAGAGCTTAACGCTTGTGATAAATCAGGCGGATTATGTGTTATCAACTGTTTTTGAGCCTACAGAGATAAACCTAAGTGGAGTTATCCTGAATCGTCGTAACATGGAGGAGATGGGTATTTCGCTCTCCGCGTGGAGTTCTGCTGCTGCCGGTACTCCCACTGACTGGATGCAGATGAGTGGGGCAACCATCAAACTGTATCCAAAGCCCTCTGCTGTTGGTACTGCTATTGTTTACGGTTACGGATTTCCTTCGGCACTCATTACCGATACAGGCGTATCGGGCGTACCATCTGCTATACCGCCTGCGTTCGCCGTGTCTGCTATTCTCGATCGAGCAGAAGCAGAAGGGCGAAAGATGCGGCTTTCGTTGGCTAACAATGCCGCTCTCGCTGAAAAGCTTATGTCTCAGTGGAACGGTTGGTGCGAACAGATCATTAATGCGATAAAGGGAAAATGACATGCTTGTTGGTGTAGGAAATTTCAGCGGCGGGGTTACACTGCGGGACCATGTTTCGCAGAATGATTCTGCTGTAATGGATACAATAAGCGGATTTGACCCCGCAGACGGTACATTGCAGCCGGAAAACGTTGTTTCCAAGCTTTCCGGCACAGCATTGCCCGGGACTACCCCAGAGCAGACGCCTGCCGTATTCGTGGAAGGTGATTCGTCAATATTGGTAGTCCGGGATAAAGATTCGAAGTTCCGTGAACTATCGGGAGGCACCTGGGGCGCGGCTGGCGATGCGGCGAACATTGTCAAAGAATCACTGCCGGTCAGGTTGGGCGACCAGATCATCTTTGCGACTGACGGCGCAGATCCAATACTCATGGCCTATGAGCCTGCTTCTACGACGACAAAACTTAGGCCATTATCATTCAAGAGCCCATCCGATTACAATACGCTGACAAAGCCTATCGTCACACCCTCCGCGTCTGGACTAGTACAAATGTTCGATTGCGAAACCAACATCTGGGCCGCTCTCGGCACTGGCTGCACGATAGACAATACGCCGACGAATAGCGCGGTACTCAGCTTCGGGCATACTACGCCGGTTTCGACCAAATGCTTTACGAAGAGTCTCGGGAGCACGGGCGTATCATTAACCGGCGTTCGCTATTTGATGCTGGATGCCATGGTGCAGAATGACCCGCAGCCATATACTACGCTGGGAATGTTCATCAATGACGCCGGGATGTACCAGTCAGGCTATGAGTTGTGGTTGTACGATAACACTGCGTGCACGGAAGGCACGAATAATGTAAACGTCCTGGCGCGTTTGGAGATACCAAGACTCACGCCGCTTTCCGAGGTATGCAGGGTAGTATTCTTCCTAGGCCAGTTGACAGGAACAGTAAAAGGCCTGGCAATCTGGACCACGTACAATTTTGTTGCGCCGGATACCGGCAAGACCTGGAAGATGACGCTGTACAGCAATGCCACCGATGATTCGCTGAGCACTTGCGGTAACTGGTTCTGCCCGGCTGTGGCATGGGATAAGCAGAGTTTCAGCGATAGGTTTACAAAGCAGATCGATTACACGGCGCCGGTCTCCGGGAACCTGGTATCGAATGGTGATTTTGAGACAATCGACGATGACGCATACGGCGATCCGACGCTACCGCACGACTGGACACTATTGAACGGTGCAAGTGTGAGCACTGGCGGGAGAACTGCCGATAGTTGCATCATCATGGATAACTATAATACTGGGTCCTGGACTCGCAAGGGCGTCGAGACCACGAATTGGATTACCGTTTCACCGGGAGAACACTACTTAGCATCGATGTATTTTATCGGTCCTATTTCCTACGGAGGCGGCGGAGATTACGAGTTTGATTTTACTGTGTTGTTCGATGATTCTACGACTAAAGCAGTACATTGGGGTAGATCAAGCGGAATATTCGGGTGGACAAAGCTCACTCTTGCCATAACCGTACCGTCTGCGGCTACGTCCTGCAAGATAATCATCCAGGGTGCCAATAACAATTGGGGAATGGCCGGATTCCGCGTCGATGATGTGGAACTTACTCTCACGGACACCAAACCATCGGCAGGTACATCGGCTATTATCTGGCAGGTATTTGATCCTGCAGGTACAGACCGCACGCCCGAAGACAGCCTGATCGAATATGCTTATTGTTTTTGTGGCAGGGATACACTATCCAAATCCACATATAACCTGATGATCTCGAATCCGGCGTCGATTTTCACACAAGTTTTTGCAAATCCGTGGCGATCATACTCGGTTGCGATTACTCTTCCGACCAATAGTTTGAGCGAAACTGCTATTACCGAGTATGGAGATTACATACTCACATTCTTGCTGTACCGCAGGATATATGATGGCTCATCCGAAACATGGGGCGATTGGACATTCTGGCAGAGTTTGCCGATTGCCGCGTCCGCTACGGCTATTGATGCTGGCGTACTGGATGACGATCAGGATTACAGTACGGCCGTGAACGGTTATGACGTGCCGGAAGTGATGGAACTTACAAACGATTATGCTTCTTCCGCTCTATACGCGATGGTAGCAGACAATAGAGTATATGCCGCCTGCCTGGATTGGAATGAGACTGAAGGTAAATGGGAGCGCAAGACGGCGATCGAGGTTTCAAGCTTGGATAAGCCATGGGCGTTTCCGACAACCATAGACGATGATTCCCTGTCTACCGATGGTTCGGAACTGGATGGCTATGCCGTAACCGGCTCAGAAGTTCGAGGATTGATCGCCCGCGCAGACGATAAGTTTGTTTTTCTCGATACGGAGTTCTTCCTGCTCCGGGGCGATACTCCTAAATCTGGTTATCGGTTCGTACGGATTGATTCGATCGGTTGCATATCCGGGCGCACGATTGTGGATTGCCGCAGCGTGATAATCTGGCATGGGCCGGACTTCTTCTATGGGTACTCCGGCGGATTGTCCACGCCTATCAGTAGATTTAAGATTGATTCAAGCTTAACAGACTGGACGAAGCCGCACAACGCAGTTTACTCCAAAGATCGGTATGTCTGCTACTGTGAATACAATGACGTTCCATCGCTCTTGATATACGATCTCACGACGCAGAGTTGGCGAATCCGTTCTTCCGCTTCGTACAACTTCGTCGGAATCGCCGTAGATGGGTCTACAGGCGCGATCTACGGTGTTACTCCAACCGGTGACGCAGTTGACCCGTTCGGCAGCACGATAAGTGATTACGGGGCAACCAGTACGGTTCGCGATGTCAAGACGCAATACCTCGTACTCTCGTCGCCTTCCGAAGATGTGCATGTCTCCCGTGCTGTAGTTGAAGCCGTAACAAGTGTTCCTGGCGGCGTGACCCTTTCCCTAACCTTCCTTGGCAGAGGTGCGGTAAATACCACCAAAACTTCTTCACTTACGATTATTCCTGGCAAGTTCAGATATTTCGTGACGCTGGATATGACCTGCGAATCCATTTCGATAGAGACGGCTTATGCCGGTACTGCGCCACCCTCTATCTACTATCTGGGTGTGGAACCTGATGGGGTAGCTGTACGATGAGTAATGTTGCCGCAGACAAAAAACCGACGCTTTCGAGCAGCCTTCTACAATCTAGTGACTTGCAGACGCAAGAACTTTTCAAGCAGATAAATGCCAAGTACGGCCACGCTGATACGCTGCAAAATGAAGAAGGCGCGTCTGTGGGTGTCCATGTAGACACGAGCGGAGAAACGCCTGTTATAAAGGTTCGCGTTGGTAACTCATGGGTAGTAGCCGGTGGCGGAGATTCGACGAGCGCGGCCAGTTCATCATCAATATCCCGTTCGAGCAGAAGTGTTTCGTCGGCTTCTTCCATTGTAGCGAAAAGCCCAGTTGTATTTGATTCTGGAAGTGGAGTGCTTTCGCTGACTGATGATTTTGCGGCGCATCCGGCACGTACGGATAATCCGCATAGTGTCACGAAAACGCAGGTCGGATTAGGGAACGTTACCGATGATGCTCAGGTCAAAGCTTCGCAGCTCGTAACGTCAGTTGCAAATCCTGGCTCGGATACGAATGTGCCGTCAGAAAAAGCCGTGCGTTCAGCGATTGGGGCACTAGTGACCGGCGTGTCGTCAGTCAACACCAAGACGGGCGCGGTCAGCCTTGATGCAGATGATGTAGGCGCGGAACCGGCGCTTGGCAACCCGGGTGCCGATGACTATATTCTCTCGTCGAAGGCGGATGGAACGCGCAATTGGGTTACGCCGCCAAGCGGTACTGACAGCAACGCAAAAGGTTGGAAGCATTTGCTGAAATGGGGTGTCGATCTGGCCACTATCGCCGAATGGAACGCATCGGGCGCAACGACGTACGGAGTAGGAGAACTGCTCTCCGCGCAGGGTGGCATATATATGCCCGTAACCGGGAACGAAGAGCACCAGACCAACCTGTTTACTCAGTGCATATCAGTCAGTGCGGAGACCAACGTATCCGTTCCCGTCCTCCGCAATGATGATTACGTGTATATGTGGTTCATTCCTACGTCCGGGAGCACTATTTCTGCAGGTACGTTTGCGGCAGGTGCGGGCACGGGGCGGTATCTAACTGCGACTCTGCCAGCAGGTGAATACACTGTCTGGCTGATGCAGAATAACTCTAGCGGATATGCGGAGGCACTTATAATCGGAAACTGGTACACGCCGGAAATCACATGGGTGGCATTTGAATGAGTAAGATTAAAAGACTGCTCCGCAGAATTCTCGGCAATGATTGTTCTGCACGTCCGATTACTCTTGATGATGTGCATGAATGTATCTGGATGGCTGTGAACAATTTGGCGGAGTCCGGCATGACAACTACCCCGGATTCGATAGACCGGCTTGCAGACTATTTCATATCATCCATCGGCGACGATAATCCGATCACCGTTTTTGTTTCAGTCCACGGCGAGGAAATCACCGGAATGGTCTCCTGCTCACTTATCGAATCCGTCCCCTGGGATAGCAGGCGCGCCATGAGCGTATGGCTGGCATATGTAAAGCCACGATTTAGAAGGTCCTCGCAATCTATGATTTCACTGCTCCGCGCGTGGACGGAATACGGCAAACATATCGGCGCTATGGTGTGCCGAATCACAGTAGACGAGAAATCAGAACGACTTATCAAGCATTACGAATCTTTGTTTGGGTTCAAGCCTGAGCAAAGCATCCGCATCTATTCAATGGAATTTGGAGGTTAACATCATGGGCAATTTTGCGGCAGGACTTCCGGTTATTGGTGGAATCATAGGCGCTAACGCGCAATCCAGCGCAGCAGCACAGCAGGCGGCGGCTATTCAAAATGCTACAGATTCGTATCTATCTTACGCGAAGAGTACTGCGGCCCCGTATTTATCGGCTGGAATAACCGGATTGAATGGCATGAAAAGTATGCTTTCAAACTACTATGGTTCGAAGATCGGCAAGGACAATCCACTTTTGACGGCAGAACACGCGCAGAATACGAGTGATATAAACAAATCCACAAATGCGGCGCTTGCGGATTCGGCACGGACGTATTCCGCAACGGGCAATTCAGGGCGTGGACTCGGCAGCGCACTTCGGATAGGGCAGCAGGCTACCGAGGCCCAAAACAAGGAGAATTTGAACTACCTGGGGCAGCAGGAAAACTACAAGAATACGAATGCGACCAATTACATGAACGGGCTTAACAGTCTTGCCGGATACGGCAGTACGGGCCTGGGTTCTGTAATGAGTGCATCCGGTAACGCCCTGAACGGGCAGATCAGCGCGGCCAATTCGCTCTATAACGGGCAAATCGGCTCGGCCAATGAGCTGATGAGCGGCATTTTTGGAGGACTCGGATATTTGCAGGGCTCTGACTACCAGAAGCAGTTGTTGGCGGCTATGTCTGCGGGGGGGGGCAAAGCTTGACTCCGAAAACTGCGGGCGGCTCCGGCGTCACGCTCGACACGAGCAAGATAGGATACAACCCGGGCGGGCTGAACCTGACTTACGGGTTCGCCGTTCCGAAGTATAAGTTTAAATAGGAGTAAAATCCATGTCTATAATCGGGAACGCACTGGATGTATACACAAAGCAGACGCAAGTGGGCGCGAATATGGGCGAGGCTGTGGCGCGCTTCAGACAGGTGCAGCAGGAAATTGACGCGGCAGCGCAGGAGCGGCAGCGTAGGGATGCGGCTCAAGGACTGTCTGCGCTTGACGGTATATATGGTGACCTGAATGCATACAGGCCTGGCGGCGCTCTTGACACACCGGAAAAGCAGGCGGCCTTTGAAGTTGAGCGTAATAAGCTCAGGGGTGTGATTGGCGTTCAGGTTCAGCAGAACTTTGTTGACCCGCGCCAGGGTATGCTTGTGGATAGAATTGCAAAGGGACAACTTGCCATGAAAAGCGGCGTAGGCAAAGGGCTTATAAAGGCTGGTCTTTACGGCGATTTTGGCAGAGAATATGTGGAGCAGCAAGCCTTAAATCTACTTAATAATCAGGCTGCAAGCAAAGCGGGTATGCTTACCGAACAACCGGCAGATATGCAATCTGGAGCAAAGACAGGCGAACGTCAAGTTTCGGTTGGCACCGAGCGGGTGAAGCAGGAGCCAGAGGGCATAATGCCGACCGGCGCAAATCCTGTGCAAGCGCGTCCTGTAACGTCGTACACGGCAGACGAACTGCTTGACTCCGTATTTGACGCATATCGCTCGCCCCAGACCTCGGAGGATGAACAGCGGTGGGTCAAGGTTTACAGTACACCTCAGGGCGTCGCTATGGGTATGCAGAGTTCCGAAGGGCGGGAGCGCATTCACGCTATGGGCAAGTATGCCTTTAAGTTGTCTGACGACTTGTGGACAAAAGACCCGGCAGGGTACGCGAGTGCGGTTGCAGAGAAGAACCGGGAATACAACGACGCTTCACGCAAAGACAAAAACGCGGCACTGCTTCTCAAGTTCTACGACCAGATAAATGAGTCCATGCAGCAGCAGGCCGACCCGCGATTGCTTGCGCAACAGATGATAGCGCCCATGCAGAATCTTGGTTATGACGGCACGGTGGCAGAGCTTACGGAGTATATATCAAGCGTGAAATCTATGACCGCGAAGCAGACCGCCGATATTAACAATACCAAGGATAAACAGTTTGCTGTTCAGTGGAAAGACATCGTTCAGCGCACAGACCGGGGGGCAAAAGAGCGCGAAGCCTTCTTGCGCGCACGTGGCATAACTCCCGAGTCCAATCCTGACCTGTACGACGCATATATGAACGAGGCCCCGATGACGGTTAAGCAGACGGCAGATGTGCAACTTAACCTCCAGAAGTTCAAAGAAACACAGGCGTGGCATAAAATCCAGGCCGCTGACCGTGATGCTGATCGGGCCTTGAGGAGTGCGCAGGCGGAGGTACGGCAGAATAACCGAAGCACAATGACCGAGGCGCAGAAGCAAGGGCTTGTATTCAAGTACAGAAACGCGGCGAATTTAAGACGGGCGCAGATAGGCGCGAAAATAAGCAACGGGATTGGCGGCGTAGTGCCTAAATACGACGATACCACCATAGCGCAACTTACCGCCGAGGCAAACGCGCTGGATGCACGGGCGGATAAATTCGAGGGAATCGAAGCATCAAAAAGTGATGGCCTGCAAACCAGGTTCAGCGCGAAAAAGCAGAGTGCTATTGCTCAAAATCTGCGGAAGTACAAAGCGAACGGAAAGATGCAAACGCTTGATGAGTTCTTGAAAGATGCACCCAAATCGTACAACCGGAGCGAGTTGACTAAGATTTACAACTACGTGGCAACGAGGGGATAAGATGGGATTTTGGGATGATGTAGAAAATACCGAGACTAAAGCGATGACGGTAACGCCTCCGCAGCGTGCAAAGACCACTTCTCCCAGCGTGTCTGGTAACTTTTGGGATGATGTAAAGAAGACGGAATCCATGTCGCGGCAATCTATACCAAATACTGTAGCCGGATTCAACACTGTGGGCGTTATGTCTAAGAACTCCATCCACATGGGGACGCACAACGAGCCGGGAACCTTCGACATAACCGCGTCCGAGGTTGCAAAGCGCAAAATGTCTCTGCGGGATGCGGCCAACAAGCTGGCGGCAGAAGGTTACATCGTAGCCATCCGAAAAGCGGGGCAGCGAGGCATATCGAGCGATCATCTCCATATCGCCAACCCCGACATGTCTCCGGTTGAAGCCAGGCGGCTAAGGAGCCAGATACCGACAGGGTTTATCGTGACTCCTGCCATGGTTAAAGCTCGACAGGGTCAGGAGGCAATAGAGAAGGCGAATCCACGGCGCTACATGGAGATGCCGACAACCAGAGAGATAACCGCGACTGTTAAAAGTAAGACTCCGGGATATTTGCTGAACGTGGCAAAATCAGCGGGTATTGTAGCTTCTGGAGTTGCGCAGTCTGGAATAAAAGCTTTAGCCACCCTAGGAGAAGGGGCGGAGCCTGGGTATGCCTCTCCGCAAGCTAAAGCAGCCACAAACGCAGCATTGAAACCGTCAAAGAGCAGTGTGGGTAAGTGGATTGATGACGCCACCACGCCTTACACCAAGCAGGAATTGCTTGATATGGTGCCATACCCGCGAGGCGATATGCGCAAGTCCCTTGGAACGATCGTCGATTCTGTCTATCAGGGATTTGCAACACTTCCCGAGCAGGCTAAAACCGGGGATTTTGCGCCATTATTGAACTCTGTGCTTATGGCTGCTGGTGCAATAAAGGGCGGGCGTGGGCTTGCCCGCATGCGTTCTCCGAAGATTGCCGAACTGGTCAAGTACGCCGCAGATGAATCACGAGCGGGCAACAAGGCAAAGGCGCTCCCCGCGTGGGAAAACGTCATCGACCTTATCGAAACACAAGAGCATGGGCGCATTGTCTGGAAATCGCCGGAGGAGAGAGCAAACGTCATAAACGTGCTTGCCTCTGCTGCCAGAAAACCTTTGCCAGAACCGCGTCCAGCAAAGCTTGGGGAACCGATAGTCACTACTCCGCCCGAAGGAACGGTTCCAGTGGCGGTTGACAAGGGCTATGTCGCGCCTCCTGCCGATGCAGTCCCTATACCGTTTCAGCGCATACCGGAGATTACAAAAGGCGCAAGGGTCAATTTTGTGCAGCCGGCAGGAGTTACGGAGGCTGGGGAGTTTGTCGTGAAGACAGGCTCTAAGAATGCGATCACTCTGAAGAATGCAGTTACTGGGCAAGTCATCAAAACTTCTCCGGCCAAATTAAGACTTGCCGAGCCAATACCCGCTCCCGCCCCTGTGGAGGTCGCCAGACAGCCTGTACTCACCAAAGTGGCTACTGAGCCGGTTGTTGCAAAACGGGCGTGGGATATGACACCAAACGAACTTGACAATGCAGTAGAGGTGCAGCGAAGCATAGAAAAAAATGCGCCTGCAATGGTTTTTGGTGAAGAGGGCGCGAAAGCATATAACTCCGCCCAAAAAGTTATAAACTCTAGCACGAGCGATTTTTACAGCCAAAGATACAAAGACGCCAGTGCGCTAATCAGTAAAATGGAAAAAGGGTTAACCCCTGAGCAGGAACGCATACTATTTGGCATTGGCGAAACAGGCCCCACACTCGAAGAACTCAAGGCGTTTCAAGATGCTATAGGGTCTATTGATTACGAGTCGCCCATTGCTATGGGAAGATCGCTTAGATTTGCCTTGACGCAACTAGAGTCAGGGAAAACACCCGAGCAAATGGGCTTTAAGGGCCAAATAGCTTATACACAATTAAAACACGCATTCTCTGAAGCACAGAAGATGGGATGGGACACGCAGGAAATATCAGACGCGGCTATACGTGCTGCCGCCGATAGATTCAAAGACCCTGCCGATGCAGCTCTTATGTTGCAGGATTTCCTTAAGCCAAAGTCGCCTGTAGAGGCCGCCAGACAGCCTTTGGCCGCCAAACCGACTACTACTGAGCCATTTAGCGCAAAAGAGGCGATTCCTTCGGCAACCGAGGGCGCGAAAGAGACTATTCCAGACCTTGCGGCAAAGTATGCGCCGGAGCAAGATGTTGCGGGCATCGGAGAATCCGGTAAAGCCAAAATCGACACGCTTATGAAGGCTGCAGGTTACGGCGGATCAGCCCTTGCGCTATATACACTTGCGAAGAAGCTGCAAACCGACCCCAAGACGAGAGAGGATACGCTCGAAACAAAGGCACGCCAGTTCGGAGAAGGCGGGTTTATAAGTAAAGCCTTCGACGTTATGGCGGCTGGCAGTTACCTTGCTACTGCCATAGAGATGGAATCGGTATTGCCGGGCAAGCAGGGCATAGGCAAGCTCTTCAAGAACCGAGCGCAGTGGTCTGACGTGTCCGCACTTGGCATTCTGCCGGACATAGCCTTTGATCCGCTGAACTTCATATCGTACGGGAAGATTTTTGGAGCTGCGTCGAAACCGCTCAAGTACGTAGCAGTAAAGAGCGGTCTTTCAGGTACGCTTGGCGCGGCGGCAAAGACCATTGCTGAAACCGGCACCATGAGAAAGGCGCTGGATTTCTTTGAGTTTGAACTACTTGGCGGAATGGGTTCCATAAGGTCCGCCACGGTTAACGCCCGGAAGTATCTCGATAGGAAGATGGATTCGTTTATCACTAATCATGCCGTGTGGATGGAGGGAGTCGAGCCGCTTCGCAAACACATTGTAGCGATGGGCCGTAAGTTTGGACCGGATTTCGATAAAGACGTTGCCCGCGTTGTCGAAGAGGGTTGGGAGACAAGCGCACGAGGCACTACACTTTCATTCGATGAAGCGCGGCGGGCTGTCCACAATCAGAAGGTGCAGTTGCTTCGTGAACTGGAGCAAAAAAAAGGTCTGCCGTATGCAAAGGAAGTACGCGATGCGGCAGAACAGGTAATGGAACTGGAAAATAAGTCCGCCGATCTGCTTGTTGACGCCGGGCAATTATCCCGCGAGGTTGCCGATAAGTGGAACAATGTTCACCTTCGCCGAATGTATGAGCGATTTGATGATGTGGACAACTACCTGGACGCGCTTGCAAAGTCAGACCCGCTCAAAGCGCGTAAACTGCGTTCATCCTGGGAGATGTTTAAAAAGACTTACAAGACGTCAAGTAACAGGCTCGATCTTTCTGCTACAACGATGCGTCAGGAGTTGCCGGAGGAGATACGTAACATCCTGAAAGAGATTCCTTTCGCGAGTGTGCGCCTGTTGAAAGGGCAGTCCGTAGCGGCAGACTTGGCGTTCAAGGCAAAGACGTACTCTGAGATAGCCAGCGAGGTTGCTCTTACCGAGGAGCAGGTAGCGAAGCTTGGCGGCAGGGTCAAGGATTACATGTTTCTCGACCCGGACGAAGTTCTTTCCATAGGTAAGGAAATGGGGAAGATTCCGGCAAGCAAATACTTTGGCGATCTTGCCGGGAAGTGGATACCACAGGCCATATTCTACGACCTGATGAACAGCCTGCCGATCGACAAGAGCACCGTAGCGAAGTTTGCTGCAAAAGCAACGACGGCTTGGAAGATGGGTAAGGTTCCACTCTCCATTGTTACCAGTATGCGGAACTTCTACACGAACATTATTCTTGCTGACGTACTGGGCAAAACTTCACCATACAGGCTTGACCTGTATTACAAGGCTCTGCGCTCACTTGCCACAAAGGACGATACCTACAAAGAAGCGAAAGCGGCGGGGACGTTCCTCACGGACACGTTTACGCACTCGGAACTTGAAAATGCCATGAGAGAAGCTGCGCAAGACCCTTACTCCAAGATGGAGAAGATAAAAGGCGCTCTGCGCTGGATTGCAGAGAAACCGTCACAAGTCTACAACGCTAATGAGCAGTGGTTCAAAATGACGGTTTATCAGGCCGCGAAAGAGAGGGGACTTAATCCAGAGAAAGCGGCTGATTTCGCAGACAGAGCACTGTTCAATTACCGCAAGGTGCCGAGGGGCATTGATGTTATGCGCCGACACGGGTTTATGCCGTTTATCGTCTTCCCGTTCAAGGCTATCCCGGCAACGTTTAAAGCATTCTGGCAGGATACAGGGCGACTCTCCAAGTATCCGAAAATCGCAAACGCCATAGACCAGAGGACTCCCGAAGATGTGAAGGCGAGGGAGCGAACTGTGCTGCCGTCCTGGATGAATGACTCTGTGCGTTTGCCCGGGAAAGATGCCAGATATTTTGACGTAGAATATCTACTGCCTTATGGCGGAGTGAATGATTACTTTGATACCCGATGGGTGAACAACATCAACCCCGCAGCCGGTACGGTATCCGACATGCTCCATAACCAGAATATGTTTACAGGAAAAGCGATAGCTGACGAAGGATTACCGAAAGCTGAGAGGGCACGCCAGTACATGGAATACGCGCTCAAAGCCGCGCTGCCGTCGATGACGCCTGGGGTTGGCTCTGTATCGTCCGCGCTCGAACAGTTGCACGAACCAGGGCAGAAGTCGTATCTGAACAACAAGCAGATCGCGTATATGTTCGGACTCAAAACAACCCTGCTCGATACGGACAAGTCGGCATCTATAATGGCATACCAACTACGGAAGGCTCACCAGCAGATGACGAGCGGCATACGACGTATAGTAGAGCGCAATCGGGTAACCGAATACACCGACGTGGACGACCTGAAAAGCCAATTGCCCGCAAATGAAGCACGACTCATTGAGGGATATATATCTGAGTTCATGAAGAAGTCCGAAGAGGCTCAACGAAAGCTTGAACGGTATAACCGATAAACTCAGCCAGTTCGTAACAATTGAAGGAGATCCCCATGGCACCAGTAACCGCGACGAAAACCGTTCCCGAACGATTAGCCGCAATCGAGACCGGGATTGACGGCCTCAAGGAACTACTCGTACAGCGCATAGAGGTGACGGAGCGGTCTGTCAGCCGCCTGTACTGGATTGGTGGGGTACTGTTTACTGCATTATTCGGAGTATTCATCGAACATATTTTCACGCGCTGAATGCAAATTTGATACGCAAAATCGGTTGCGTATCGGAATACAGAAAAGGAGACTCAAATGAGTACCAAAACCAAAAAGGCCTTAATGTCAGGGTTCAAGTTCGCGTTCTGGATAGCTATCGCCGCTATCGCGGATAAGGGACTTTCCCTGATCCCCAGTCTGCCCGTCCCGGAGCTGTGGGCTGCCGTCATCGCCATGCTCGGCAAATCGGCCATGACGTGGATTGCCACTCAGGAGACATCCGCACAGAGCGACTTCACTGCGGCGGTGAAGTGATGCGCCGCCTGCTCGGTATCCTGGTCCCGGTCTGCATATGCCTGTGCGTGCAGGCCGGGCATGCTTCGAACTCCGTCCCCTCGCTGCTCCCTCCGGCGTACACGATCAACAGCACTACGTCCGCGCTCGGCGTATCGGTCAACTGCAACGCCCGGCCCATGCTGACCTACGACGGCGCCCGAATCTGGCGTGCGACGCTGGACCTCACCGCTGAGATTCGCCCGAACCCGTTTGCGATAACGGCGGCGGGTGTGGCGGTACTGGGGGACGTGGGCGGTAGTGACCGGTACTACATCGGTCCGTACTGGCAGTATTCCTTCGAGAAGGAGCGTTTCGAGGGCGGGATTTGCTTGGGGATGAGATTCTAGTCCACACTGCGGCTACCTGCGTTCTATGGGGCGCTGGTAGCCGCAGCGTGGGCATTTTGAGAGGTAAACCATGAACGAACCGAAACGAGATAACACCCTTAACAATACAGTCGGCTATTTCGCCCTGAGAGTGCAGAATATCATATCGCGCATGCAGGCCCGGGGATACGACCCTATCGTATTCGAGGGTAAGCGGTCCGTCGCCCGGCAGCGCTGGCTCTATGGCCAGGGCAGGACGGCGGCGCAGTGCAAGGCGGCGGGGATACCCACGCGATATGCCCACCCGGGCACGGTGGTGACGCGCACACTCGATTCCCTGCACATCAAGGGAAAAGCGGCGGACATTGTATCGAAATCCAAACTGTGGAGTTGGCCAGACTTCTTCGCGGCACTCAAACAGGAGGCAGCCCGGGAGGATCTCCACACGCTGGGGTTCGAACAGTGTCATGTGGAATGGCTGGGATAGGGTTGTGGGGGCGTTCGTGCCAGCGTGATCATGTGATTTATGGGCCGTGTGATTTTCCGCATGGCCCATAGTCCAACCTGGGACCAGGCAATTACGACAGCCAGCATCAAGAATACATGAGCTACATAGTAAACGTGATAACTGATCGCATTCCCAATCCATGACGGTGCCGATAACAGTATCGCCGCACTCGCACAGCACAACATTCCCCGTTTATGCAAGGAGAAAATAGCTATATACAGCCATGAAGCACCTTCAATGACTGCTACAATGTTGCCCGCTAAGACTCTTTCTAATCCGATCGCTATATCTGTATGTTGAATCAGCGAATCCATGAGCGCACCAACTGCAATAGATGCCGCTATTCCGATCAGAATACCGATCAACGATTTTCTAAACTTGAGGATGGTGGCAACTATTAAAACCGACGTCGCGCCTATAGCAAAATCTGCCGAAAATAGATTCTCGAACAACACTCCTCCGATATAACTTCCGCCTCTAACGTACCACCATTTCCACAGGTGAAAACAATGTCCGGCGGGTGCAGCGTGAACTATGCTGTGATAATGTACCAGGCATAATCCCGCCAGACAGATTGTCCAGCAGGCAATAGGAAATATATTTCGCTTGGCCGCTGCAAGCAGATTCTTCTCGGATAACTGATGCGGGTGAGCCCAGGCCAGTATTAC
>Ga0172381_10003191_pt1 | contig 17533 bp, 24 predicted proteins | sample Leawel6488metaG_FD_119754 | JGI IMG/M metagenome (GOLD analysis project Ga0172381, IMG submission 119754) | Leachate microbial communities from a municipal landfill in Southern Ontario, Canada - Leachate well 64-88 metaG | ecosystem: Engineered > Solid waste > Landfill > Unclassified | place... | reverse complement strand
CGATGACCTGCCCCTCAGCGACGCCCTGGCCGACGGTGACGGTCATCGAGTGCAGGTGCTGGTGGCGGGTCCGGTACCGCCCATGGTCGACGATCACGTTCGTGCCGCGCACCGTGTTGAACTCGGCGAGGGCGACCGTCCCGGCCTGGGGTGCGACGACGGGCTGACCTGTGGGGGCGGAGAGGTCCGTGCCGTTATGCCAGGACGAACCGAAGGTCCCGTCGGGCAGTTTCGGGGGCTTGCGCGCCCCGAAGTGCGACGAGACGGGCCCGGTGGTCGGGGTAGTCGTCACGTCAGCCTCCTGCGATGGCTTGGACCAGGCTGAGGACCCCACCGCCCCCGGCGATGATGACCCCGGCAGCGACGAGGACGATCTGCATGGCAGACCAGTTGTTACCCGACGCGTCACGGAGGTTGTCGAGCACTACCTCGTGGCGGGCGAGAGTCCTGTCGATGTCGTCGAGGCGGACACCCTGCCCGGCCGCGTACGCGTCGAGCGCCCCAGAAAGGTAGATCAGCCGCTCCGACACCGTCATCTCGTCAGCCATCAGTGCGCTCCCCCTCGGCGGCGTGCGGGGCCCTGGGTGCTGGTCACGTCTCGACCAGGAGTTCGATCGGCAGAGTCGCTCCCCCATGCATCGCCATGGTTCCGCCCGGTCCCTGCGCCGTCAACGTGTACACGTGCGCCCCCGCGGTGGGGACCTTCGACCCGAACAGGTTGAACCCCCCGGACGTCCCGACGATCGCGTTCACGTTGGTACCCGCGAACGCTGCCCCGTCCTCCTTGAGGTAGATCGTGACCGCGCCCGCCGTGTTCGACGTCAGACCATACGCACCCGCGGACACCTTGACGCGCTGCACCCCGTCGCACGTGATCGACGGCGAAGTGGACATCGTCGTGGCGCCCGTGCCGATCGACACCGGGGACGTGACCTTCGTGGAGATCCGGTTCGCTGACACGGTGCGCCAGTCCGAACCCTCATACCGCCACTTCGCGGCGGTCGCACCGGTCCCCGTGAAGGCCTCCGTGCCCTCGGTGGGAGTCAGGATCGCGGCGTCACGGGCCGTCGTATCCGCGTAGACCGTGTTGAGGCGCGGCGCGACCGCATCGACCAGCGCCTTGATCTGGTTCGGCCCATCCGGAGCATCGGACGGCTCGGGGTAGGGCAGCGCCTGAATCGGTTCGGTTGCCACGGTCACGCCTCCGGTCGGATGTACGGCTCGGGATAGTCGGCGGCAATCGCCACCACCGACGTCGGGGTCAAGACCACAGCCCGCACACGGTCAGGGTCGAACCCCAGCGCGCGGATCGCCTCAGCGGGCGTCGGGTCCGCGGGTGGTGTCACATGACGGTCAATAGCCACAAGGTCTCCCATCAGGTCGGCACCGAATACGAGAGCAACAAGTCCGCGTTGGAGCCGCCACCAACAACCATGTAGTCGGCGATCGTCTCCGTGTACAGGGTGATGCCCTTCGTGGTGCCCGCCAACCACGCCGTCAGCCACGCCGATGGCAGCTCCCACGATGCGACCTGCTCTACCGCGAGGAACCCGGGCCGCCACACCGTGCCCGTCGTCGGCGGCGGATCCACGTCATGGCCAAGCGGGATCACCGTCACGTCGTGTTGCCACACGACCGGTTCGACCAGAGGCAACCCCGTGAACGAGTCCGGGAGGCGCCTGAACGTGATCCGGGCGCCAGTGACCGTTGCACCAGACGGGAGCGCGGGCGGGAGTGCCGGGAACATGTACACGATCGCGCCAGTGTTGTCGTACAGGGGATGCCGTCCCTGGGAGCCCGCCCGCAAGTCGTAGTACGTGTACGCCGACCACTCAGGGGCAGACGCCGACCGCCACACGAACTCCGCATGACTCGGCGACACCGTCACCGACCCGTACGTCACCGACCCGGCACCGAGTTGCTTGGACAGCTTCCCCAGGACCCGCCAACTCGAACCACCTACGCACAGGATGTCGATGAAGTCGGCGACGACGGGCGCGTAGTGGTCGTACCACCGGACCCCGGTGATGATGTCGCCCGAGCAATCCACCGTCAGCGATGCGTCATCGACGTCGATGTCGGTGATGACCCCCATGCGGGTGGTCGTGCGTTGTGCGCGGTCGATGCGCCGCAGGATCGGGTCAAGGAACGGGTCAGGCATCAGGTCACCGCCCGCAGGTCACGGCTCGACACAGGGAACCGACCGCCAGCAGTCAGTGGCATCGTGAACGAATCGATCACGTGCCGGCGGACACTACCCGCCCGGTCGTCCGCGTCAGGGATCACGTCGACCACGTCCAGGGCCTCCAGCGCGGCGTTGGGGACCGTGGACAGGTCGAGGGTCGAGGCGGCACCAATCTGCTTGGCAAGGTTCGCGGCCGCCACCGCGTCGGCCTGGGCGGTGTCAGTGACCGTCGGCAGACCCATGAAGTACGGGACCATGCCGAACGCACCATCGGCAGGGTCGCCCCACAGGGTTGCCGACGTCGAGTCGAGGTCATACGCCGACCCCAGGACCGGGGCCACGTCAGCCGACGGGGACCCGCCACGCACGATGACCGCATTGTAGATGCGGGAGCGGGTCGCCGACGAGTCCGCCGACACCAGCACCCCACCCTCACCTGCGGCGACGGTCCACGCCGGGGCCGTGTCGACCGTCGGCGCGTCAGCGATCACGAACCGCCCATACGGGTCCGCGTACACGACGGCACCGATGCTGTCGGCGAGGTCGGTGATCGCACCCCACCGGTCCTCATCCCACGTCGTGCGCGGCACACGCCGGTCCATCGACGCCGAGGACGCGACCTCCACCGTGGCGAGCACCTCGTGGATCAGGGTGCCGATGAGCGACTGGGCGGATGCCGACGACGCCGTGTAGGGGGCCGTAAACCTAGCGTCCGCCACGAACGCTTCACGGGACACCCCGGTGACCGTCACAGGTCCGTCATCGAGCAGCGACCCCTTCGGGCTGTCGATCCGGAACACCCCCAGGGGCACCCACTCCGTCGAACCGTCCGGGTACGTGAGCCCGTGCTGGACGGTGATCTCCTGCCCGTACAGGTTCAACGGGTCACCCGGGAGCCGCGGCAAGGTCGGGATGTCGGTGTACGTGCCCGTCGACATGCGAGGCGCCAGGTCCAGGGTCAGGCGCCGACGCGTGATTGACCCAGCATCCACCACCACAGACCCACCCAATACCGGCAGACCCGAGAACAGGCGCACCCCCGCCTTGGACACGTCCGCGCGCACCGTCACCTGCTGAGGGGCCGCCAGGGCCGCCAGATACCCAGCCGAGACAGGCAGCATCAGGCACCCCGGAGGACGTCAAACCAGGTCGCGTACGCGGTGGCCACGTCAGCCCACGTCGCGCACTCCTCCATCAGCGCGGCCCACGTCACACCAGCGATCCCCGAACCCTGACCCGCCGGGACACCCGTGCGCTGGATGTCGAGGTCGAACCAACGGCGTGCGTACGCCTCCGACGCCGGGTTGGACCGACGGACCGTGCCCACGAAGTACCAGCCCGCGTCGATGTCGGTAAACCCCACTGGTTGCAGCAGGAGGATCCGGGACGCTGCCATGACCGCCCGCAGGCGTGCCACACCGGTCCCGGTCTCGACCGACAAACCGACCTTCGCGCTGTCGGACTCGATACCCGACCACTGCGCGGAGGTCTGTGCAACCGAGCCGCCGCCCCCCGCGATCTGGTACACACCACCGATGGTCGGTGACGCGACCTCGGAGACCGTCCGGGTGCGCGCCAAGACCGTCAGGTCTGGCGCCCCGGCGACCTTGAGCCACAGCCCATCAGCGGCCCCGGTCGTGGACTCGGCAACCGTCGCGGTCGCCACGTCCGAGCCCTCGAAGGATCCGGCCACGACGTACGTCACAGTCGTGGCGAGGGCCATCTCGTGATCCGAACCCACGTAGTACCCGGCGGCCACGACACGCGACTCCACCCCACGCACCGGGACAGTCGCCTCACCAGCGACCGTGCGCGTGATCGTGATCATGTCCACCGGCGACGGCCACTCACTACCAACAACCACCAGCAGGACAGACGCCGTCGATGCGTCGAATGTAGCCTCGAGGATCCCATCGACGCTGACCGGCATCAGGCCCTCCCCCTGTAGGCGGCTTGCGATCCCGCATCGGCCAACTCGTCGCGGACGACCCCGCGAATCTCGGAGGGCCCCCACGGGGTCAGCAGGGTGCCCTCGATGGCCAGGCCGACGAGAGACCGCCCACTAGATCCACCGGCAGGAGCGGGAGCGGGCCACGTGACGGCGGTGGTGTGAGCCGGGGACACGTACCTGCCTGCGTCGTACCCGCGGATCTCGCCACCGTCGGCGTACCGCAGGGCCCCGGCCCGGATCGCTGCACGCATCCGGTACACGGCCGACTGACCACCCACCGCGTCGACCTCACGAGCCGGGAGCATGTGCTCGCCGTCGCTCGCCGCGATCAGCACCGAGTCCGACGTCGACGTGCCCGGGCCGGAGACCGCGCCACCACCGGCGAAGTTCCCGCCACCACCACGGGCCCCGCGCGAGGACGACGACCCGCCGTAGACCGCGGAGAACGCCGCGTACTCGGCGTTGGTCATCGAGCCCGTGTCGGCGTGGATCGCAACCGTCATCGGGATGACCCGGTTCGTGTACGCAGCCACGAACGCGCCGCTGCGCCGCTGCGCCTCTTCGGTCGAGACATTGACCGTCGTGTTGATCTGCTCAGGGATGAGCCCCAACTGGTCGGCGAGGCCCTCAGCGTCGACGCGCGCAACACCCATCGCCTCAGCCGTCGCCAGGAACCGCTCCCGCGTGGTCAACATCGACCCCTGCAGCTCGCCCTGACTGGCCCCGTTAGCCTCCATGGACGCGATCACCTCGAAACAGGCATCGCGGATGGCGATGAGTGCGTCCTGGTTATCCCGGCCCGCCTCGGTCGTGATGTCCAGGGTCGCCCCGTTGGCCTCGATCGCCGCAGTGGCGTTGTCATAGGCAGCCTCAAGACCAGCCTGGGCTTCCATCTCGGACTTGACGACCCCGGACTGCTCATTGAGGAGGGCGATCTGCTCCTGGAGCGCTGAGACCTGCTCCTCGATGCTCTCCGTCGTCGTATCGGTCGATTCGGCAAGACCTTCGGCCGAGACTCCGGCGGCCTGGTCGGCCTGGATCTTCTGCAGCTCGGCGCGCTCGGCATCGGTGAGGCTGCCGGTCATCGTGTCGAGGGTGTACTTGAGGTTCGAGACCGCACCCTGGCGGGACTGGATGACGTTCTCCCACGCGGACGACCCGCCCACGAACTCGTCGCTCTTGGCGTTGACCTCGTCGATCGCATCAGCGTTGCCAAGGACGTAGTCGGTGAGGGTGTCGAAGCCGATGCCCATCTTCTCGGCCTCGGTGTACGCGGCGTCGAAGTTCATGAACGAGATGTTGCGGGTCTCAGCGAGCATGTCCCGGATCGCAGCACTGGTGTCGTCGGTGACCCCGGCCGTCTCATCGAGAGTCTCGGCCAGTGCAGTCGACATGTCGCGGGCGCGACCCACCTCAGCCATCCAGGTCGTGAAGGCGAAGGTACCCACGGCGAGCGCCGCCCCCAGGACGGGCAGGGCAGAGGCCGTGTGCCGCATCCCGGCCTGCGCCCTCGTCCCGGCCGGGCCCATCTTCCCGAGGGCGTCGTACAGCGCCACCAGGCGTGGAACCAGGACCAGCGCCCCGCCAGCAAGAAGGGCAGCGACCCCGACCAGCCCGGCAAGCCCCACCGTGGTGACCTTCACCCACTCGGGCGCATCCTGGAACGCGCGCATCGCGTCGGCCAGGTCATTGAGCCAGTCGACCAGCAGACCCCCACTCTCCGGGTCCACGAACGGGGCAGCCAGTTCCGACGACAGGTCACGCCACGCGGCCTTGACCCGGTCCGTGGCACCGACGAACGTCTCCTTGATGTTGGCCGCGGCCCCACCGAAACGGTCCTGCATCCCGGCCGCGAGAGCGTCGAGGGCGACCTGGGCGTCCAGGGTGCCGGCGGTGATGTCCGTGCGGATCTGCGCGCCCGTCTTGCCCATCTGGGAGCCGATGATCGTGGCCGCGTCCACGCCACGGTTGCCGAACTCCTGCAGGTCCGTGGCGGTGATCTTCGCCGACGCACTGATCTGAGACATGATGCGCGTGAGCTGGGCGACGTCATCGTTCGACCCACCCATCGCCGCGACAGCGTTCTGGATCGCGTCGAGGTAGGGGATGACCTTCTGTGTCTCGATGCCGAACCCGAGCATCTGCTGCTGGGCCGTGATGAAGACCTGCTTGGCGAACGGAGACGTGCGGGCGAACTCGTCGAGCTTGTCCATCTGGGCGTTCGCGGCCTGCGCCGACCCCAGCAGGGTCGTCAGAGCGGCACGGGACGTCTGCTGGAGCGTGTTGTACTCGATGCCCGTCTTGAGCGCCGCCACGCCAATCGCAGTGATCGCTGTGCCAACGGCCAGCAGTGCCGTGCCAGTGGTCTGCCACGCCTCACGGTTGTCCCGGGCCGACGAGACCATGCGCCCCAGGGCGCTCGTCGTCGTTCCCGACTCGGCGCCGACCTTCGCGGTCGCGGCGGCAGCCTCGGCCATCGACCGCTTGTAGGAGTCGACTTCTGCCTTGAGGACCATGCGGATGGTGCGATCAGCCATGACCCGCCCCCTTCCGCGCGACCCCTTGGGTGCGGTTCGATGAGCGGATGGAGACAACTAGGCGACAGATGCCGTGGTACGGGTGGGTCGGCGTGGTCCTGGTGGGGCTGGTTGTGCTCACCACCGTGATCGAGCAGGGGCCGCCGTCGGTGCGCGGGGCGGTGCTCGCCGCCGCCGGGCTCGTCCTTGCCGGCGTGGGGTTCGGGCTCAGGCGTCCTGCGCGCCCCGTCCCACCCCCGGTATCGGTCCCTCGTCGATGACGACCAGGCGTAGCCCGTGCTGCTTCTGCCCGCCGGGCGCCGCGTACTCGTCCTGGGCCTCTTCGAGCACGGCCATGGACTGGTCCACGACCTCATCGAGACCGAACCGCCGGTTGGGGTCCCGGGCAATGTGCGCGGGGATGCCGAGCGGGTTCAGGGACGCCTCGTAGGCCAGCAATCCCTCCGCGAGGCCCCGGTCGACCTTCGACCATCGCTTCCCTCGGCTGATTCCCAGATAGACGGTTGGGCGCCTCTTCCATGCCCGAGCCGCTCGCAACGCCAGGATCAGTCCTGGGTGGTCGTGGAGCGCTCGGGCGATGTAGGGCGCGGGACCTCCACGTCGCTCTCCATGGCCGCGTTCACCGCGTCGTAAAGCTTCTGCACCCACTTCTCACCGTGCGGACGGTCGCGCAACGCCCGGACTGCCTCGACGGTCGCGATGGGCTCGCCGCCCGGCTCGCGTTCGAGGCGACCTTTCGAGGTCTCGATCGCGGTCACCGCGGCACTGACGATGTACAGGCGCCGCTCACGCTCCGCAGCAGCCTTGCCCTTCGTCCACACGTTGACCTTCTCCATGAACCGCTCGGCGGCCTTCTGTCCCGCCTTCTCCGGCGGAGGCACCGGGCGCTTCGGGTCAGCAACCCCACCGCGCTCGGGGTCGCATGTCGCGTCGATGTCGTCGTAGTCCAGCGCCCGGACCGTCCACGTGGCCTGCGACGCCTCCCACCGCTTCCGCCACGCCTTCATGCGCTTGTCGATGTCACGGTGGGGATCGACCGCGGACATCGGGGCGTCCCCGCCCGCGTCGGCGGCGGCCTTGTCGGCGGCGGTGTACTCCGCTTCGAGGGCTTCGTACTCGACGAGCATGGCCGGGTTGTTGTGGATCACGACCTGGCGGGTGGCCACGGTCCCGGACTCGATCCACGCCATCAGGTCGAACGCGTCGGGAGTGATGTTCTCGTGCTTGTCGGTGCTCACAGATCTTCTCCTCGGGTCACAGGTCAGTTGTTCACGCAGGTGACGCGCGATGTGCGCGTGTCGGTCTTGCCCTCATCGCGGATGGGCACGAAGACGCGGTGCTTGTAGTACGCATCCGTCTGCCGATTTATCCGGGGCTTGCCGTCCCCGGCGAGGGCGAGGGTCAGTGCGTGGACCCCGTCCGCGGCGAACCGCAACTCGATTAGGTGGTCTGGGTCCAGGCCGACCGCGGACATGAGCGAGATGTACTGCTCGCGCGTCAGGTACTCGGGAACGTCGGGGATGGTCATGCTCATCTCTGCCTCCGCAGATCAGGGGTCACAGGTCGGGTGGGGCCTGCCGGGGCGTGGACCTGTGAGGCACGCCCCGGCAGGGGATCAGGTCAGGACTCGTCGTCGACGACGACGCCCGTGCCCCACGCCTGCGGGCCCAACGGGATGGTCCGCTTCGTGAACCCGCCCATGTTCGATGGGTTCTGGGGCTCGTCGGTGACGACCTTCATGTACTCATAGTCGTCACCATCGGCCCAGTCCACGGACTCCACAGGGCCCTCACGCTTGATCAGGTAGAGGATCGCGCCCTTGGTCTTCGCGGCCTCCCAGATCAGCTCGACGAGCGGCTGCCCGGCGCCGAGCGCGGTGAGGTCCCGCAGGAGCGTCATCGACGCCTCAGCGTTCGAGTTGCCCCAGGTCTTGGCGTTCCCGCCCTGCCCGAGAGGCTGGTCCGGGACCGTGTCAGAACCTGTCGGGCTCATGCGGAAGTCCGGCTTGTTCACGTGCTGGGCGGCATCGAGGCCAGCGGCAAGCTCGGTGGTCGTCACAGCCGTGATGTCGGCGGGCTCGACCGTGAGGATGGCGAGCTTGGTCTTGTCGTCGGCGAGGGTCAGCATCGGGGATCACTCTCCTGTTCTGTGTCCCCGGCAGCCGGGGCCAGTGTCTCCACCACCGCGGGAGCGGCAGTGGTGTCCTTCTTCCGGGCCGACCGCCTGCGTGGGCGGGGCGGCTCGACCACCACCACCGGGGGCGGGGGCGGGGCTGGGGGTGTGCGCGAGTACCCGCGGGACAGGACCGGGTGATCGAGCCAGTGGGCCGGGATCTGTACGCGTTTGCCGGTTCGGGTGTCATAGGCGTCGGTGAGCCCCACAGGGACCTCCCTCAGTAGACGGGACAGGCAGGGTCAGGACTCGTCTTCGGTGCCGTCAGGGACCGACACCATTCGGATGCTGTCCACCGACAGGGCCAAGGGAGTGTTCGTGGTCACGACCGTCACAGCCTCGGTGTAGTCCGCCTCATGACGCACGAACACCAAGGTCACAGCCCGGCCCTCGACATCGAGGTACCCGACCACACCACCAGGGAACAGGACCGCACGCACCTCGGCGAGATCCGCCATGGCGCCCGCCGGAGACGGAGACACCGCCTTGATGCGCACCAGGCCGTCCCACACCGACGACACGTCCGACAGGGGCAGGTCCTCGCCACGGGTGGCACCAGCCGGGGACACCAAGTAGTAGCACGTCCCAGCCGACGGCGGCGCAGTCACCAGGTGCGCGGCGCGACCCGTACCGGTCTCGATCGCGGCGCACAGGGCCTCGAACTCTGCGCGCATCACAGCTCCCCGATCAGGTCAGCGATCGCCCGCTCCATCCGCGGCGCCTCAGCATCCAACGCGCCCTGCGGATCCGGGACCGTCCCACCACCACCATGCGCGCCACCGAAGTAGGCGATGTTGGCGCCCACGCCGATCACAGACTTCCCATGCCGGTCAGCCTTGACCGGGCCGATCTCGGCAGTGAACCCACCGTCAAGGATGTCGTAGGTGATGCCACGCGCCAGCACCCCGAAGGACGGGCTTGCGCCCATCTCTGCGCGCAGTTGCGCCTTCACCTGAGTGGCGCCGCGCTTGACCACGGGTGGGACCTTATCCACGACCCGCTGCGGCGCCCGGGTCAGGTCAGCGGCGAACTGGCGCAACTCGTGGGCGTCGAAACTGGCCGAGTCAGCCATCAGGACTCGTCCTCCACGACCACCGGAGGCCCCTGGTACTCGTCACACAGTAGGCGTTGAGCCGTCGACTGGGACTGCTCATCGACAGATCCGACCCGCAAAACCTTGCCGACCATCACCGCGTTGTCCGGGTCGGCGACCCACGTCACCACATCCCCGGGCAGGAACGACACCCCGTGAGGGACGCGCACAACCATGCGGGAGATCACGAACACCTGCCCCCCAGCCTGTGGGGTCTGCTCGAACGCCAAGCCCGGGTAGCGGGCATAGCACGGGCCACGGGAGTGTGGGTGGGTAACATCCCACGCCGGGTCTGGGTACACCCTTGTTGCCGGGCACGTGACCTCACCGTCAGGGGCGGTCGTCACGGCCCCAGGGCGGTCGATCGTGCACGTCGCACGCATCCGACCCAACGCGACCCCACGGCCGCGTGCCAATGCGCGCTCAAGTGTCACCTGGCGCATCAGTACCACGGCGGCAGAAGCCGCTCATCCTCATAGGGCCCGGTCACATCCGGGTCCCACCGGGTTGTCTGCACAGTCCCGAGCCCACGGTGTGGGGTCACCGCCAGTGACGCCAGTAGCGACCGCTCCGAAGCCGTCAGGTACAGGCCAGCCTCCTGGACGATCCGCCGGGACCTGGAGTCGTCCAGGGACCCGTCGACCTCGGCCTCAGGATTGGTGTACCCCCGGCCCGCACACGCGAGAGTGACCTGCACGGCCTCATCAGGTAGTGGTGAGTCCAGGGCGCCGGCAGTGACCCACGTCAGGCCCGCCTCCTTGCGAACCAGGGACGAGGCCAAACCGAGCGCCCCCTCCGCGCGCGCAACATCAGCGGACTCGCTGATCGGCTCACCGAGCCAGCCAACGAGATCATCGACGTACGCGAGCGGAGGGAGCGTCGCGGCCATGGGGTCAGCTACCCGACTCGTCAGCGCCAGTCAGGTGCACGGCGCGGATGAACAAGGCGTCGGCCCCCTCCGAGTCGGGCTCCTCGGAAGGCACCCAGACGCCGGAGGTGTTGAACGCGCCCTGGTCGGTGACCACGTTGGTGCCGACCCAGGAGTCGGCGATGAAACGGTCTTCGACCTCGTTGGGGTCGAAGACCCGCACCGTGCGGATCGCGAACCCCGCGAAGGACTGGGTTGCGCCCCACGGGGCACCAGCCGGCACGATCGGCGCCCGCGAGTTCAGGACGTACGCGGTCTTGTGGAACGCGAACGCCTCATCGGGGGCGATCTCGTTGGAGATCACCACGTCGAACCCGTACACGCGACCGACCATGGCCTCACGAAGGGTGTCCTTGGTCCCTGACTCGTTGAACTTCACGAGGTTGTCGAGCTGGATCAGCTCGGTGTCGATCTCGGACCCGATGAGCATCGTGCGTCCACCGGCCGGGACGCGTGCCTTGTTGAGCAGCTCACGGGCCTCGGCGAACGACCCCTTGAGATCGGCCAGGTCGATGGCGAACGCCTGCTCGTAGGTCGCGTCGGTGATCTCAGAGACCAACTCGTCCTCGAGCCCGCGGGCAATGCCGGCGACCACGGGGTTGAGGACCTGGTCACCGAAGTCCTCGATGTCCAGGGTCAGCTCCTCGTCGCTGACCGGGACGTCCATGTAGACGTCGGTCGTCAGCGTGACGTCGACCTTGCGCTCGTGCAGGGTCGACTGCACCCGTGCCGCGCCCGAGCGCAGGGCCCGGGTCTTGGCGACGGCGTAGGCGGGCAGCCGGATCGAGATCGTGTCATCCTTCGCGCCGCGGAAGTCACCCGCAGCGTCCCGCCAGACCAGGCGGGGAAGAACGACCTCGCGCTCCAGCAGGCCGAGGGCCGTACGAACGACCCTCTCAGCCTTGATGAAGTCACTCATGGTGTGCTCCTTGGTGGGTCATGCCGCCCGCCTGGTTGGGGACGGTCATCTACGCGGCACACGTGCCGCGAGCTTGCGCGGGTCGGTCTCCTCGGCCTCGGTTGCCGGTTCGCCCCCACCGTGCAGGGCCACCGTGGGCCGCTGGGTCAGTGTGGTCTTCTTGGTCCCGGAGGCAAGGGCGCCGAGCAGCTTCTCGGCGTCGGCGAGGATCTCTTCCTCGGTGGTGCCCTTGAGCCGATCGATCAACTCGTCGGGCAGGTCGTGGCGGTAGCCGATGCGGATGCGCAACTTCTCGGCCTCCAGGGCACTGATGCGCTTGTCCTTGTCGTCAGCGGTCGCCGCCTTGGCCTCGGCCGCCTTGGTGCGCTCACGAAGTGCAGCGTTCTCGGCGTTGGCCTTGTGGATCTTCTTTAGGGCACGTTCGGCGTCGAACGGATCGCCGCCGTCCTCGTCCACGCCGTCCTTGTCGGCACCCTCCTGGGGCACGTCACCGGTCGGCTTGTCCTTCTCACTCGCCCCGCCATCGCCGGCCTCGGCGTCAGGCTCCACGATGAAGCGCAAGCGGGGGTTGCGAATGGCACGCATGGGCCCTCCAGGGGCGATGTGATCGGTGCCGCCACCAGGGCGGCCCTACCCGCTCAACGCGGGTGGTCTCAAGTCCCAGCGGCTTCGATGGCGCGCCGGGCGGGGGAGTCGACGAACGTCCCCTCGGCGCGCATCCGCCACAGGACGGTGCTGGCAAGTCGTGGTTCGTCTGCTGCGTTCGCGGCTTCGGCAGCGTCGAAGTAGGCGTCCACGAACACCTGTTCGGCCTCGGTGGGCCGCCAGTCGCCGTAGATGACCTCCACCGTGCACCCACACCGCGGGTGGTACGGGTCCTCGTTCGCGCCATGGGTCAGGGCCAGTGCCTCGGACGTGTACGCGGGCCCGCGGGAGACGAGCATCGCGCAGAACGTGCACGGGTCCCCGTCGGAGACGCGCCGCCACCCGATGGCCCGCGAGTCGGCCCGGGCGGACTCACGGACCGTGCCCCGTCCACCGGACATAATCATCTTGCGGGCCTCGTCCACGACGAGACCGCGCTGCCGCATGTACGCCGCTGACGGGGACATGCCCCGCCCGATCTGACGCTTGAGCGCCTGCGGGCCCACCGCATCGAGCGCGGCGAGCGTCTCAGCCATCGGCAGGCCCGGGATGACCACACCCCCGGTGATCGCACCGAGCTCAGCAGTCCGGTACGCGGCCAGGTACTCCTCAGCGACCGAGGCCGAGACCCCGTACCGGCGCGAGACGATCCCCGTCATGGATCGCTGCCACGCGTTCCGGGTCCCGTCGATGTCGGCCACGTCCAGGATCCGCCATGCCCGGCGGATCTCGGAGTCCGCGGCCGTGGCGAGACGGATCTGCCGACGCCGGTGCATGTCGGTCAGGACCGCACCCGGATCGGTGTCAGCCACAGGTCAGACCTTGGGCACCAGTTGGCGGGCAATCGCGTCGGCCTGGACCCGGTCGGGAGACGGGTGCGCGTCGGCGTACTTGCGCCAAGCCTCCGCGGTCGTCAGGTCCACACCAGGGATCCGGTCCCAGAGCAGTTCGGGGGGGACTCCCAGCATGGTCACCGACTTGCCGAGGGCGTCCACGGCCTGCCCGAGGGTCGTGGCCTCCTCGTCGGCCCACCGGGGCTCGATCGTGAAGTCCGCGGCGTCATCAGGGCGGCCCTCAGCCACGGCCGCCAGGCGCAGGCTGCGCACATGGGACCCACCGAACGCGGTCTTGCGCTCAAGCACCTTCGCCCGCAGAGACGCCCGCAACTCCACAAGACCCTCAGCGGAGACGTTGATGATCTTCCCGTAGGCAGTGACAGGTGTCTGCGAGACCCCGGCGAGGGCCTCCAGGTCAGAGTCGTGTGCCTTCACGAACCCCTCGAGGGGAGTCTCGTCCAGGGTGTCGAACTCCACGCCCTCGCCGCCGGTGAGAACGTCCTGCTGACGTAGGCGCATCTTCGTGTCGGGGGTGTTCGCGGACTCGTCCAGGCCGGTCGCGGTGCGGACCTTCCAGGAGTTGAAGTGCTGGGCCAGGAGCCTGTCGTAGTCGGTCTTGTTCAGCCGGCCCGCCACAGGGATCAGCGGCTCGACCTCGCCCGGGGCCCGACCCTCGAGGTCCAGCTGGTTGGCGTACCGCACGACCGGGCACACACCCATGTCGTGGCCGCGAGCCTCGACGAACTCCAGCCGTCCGCCCTGCTCCTGCGCCAGGTAGTACACCTGCTCCTCGTCGAGGAGCCGCCACAGGGTCGCCTTGGCCTGGGGGATCTGCCGGATCGCGTACACGGGGAACTCGTCCTCAGCCGCGTCGCCATACACGGCGAACATCTGCCGTGGGGACACCCCCGTGATCACCGCACCCGGCTGACCGGGCAACACCGTCGTGTACGCCAGCCCATAGGCCAGGGCCGCCCGGTGGATCGCGATCTGCCGGGTCTTCATGTCGTTGCGCTGCCACGGCATCCAGAACGGGCCCACCGACTCCGGGGTGCGGGTCGCCGAGTACACCCGCTCCATGTAGAGCATCTGCGCGACCGTGGTCACCACCAGACCCAGCCAGGGCGTCCGAGCCAAGTCCAACAAGTACTTGAGCTCAGGGTCGGTGTGCCTGGGCAGTGTCGGCCTCTCCGGGTCCCACCGGTACCACTGGTCGATCCGGTCGAGCTTGCGCTTCTCGGTCTCGAAGAGTGGGATGAGCCGATCCCGGGCGAGCCCAAGTACGTCAGCAGTCTTCACCCGACCCACCCGCCTCTCTTGATCCGCGTGTTCAGGTATGCCCGTCGCACCATCCGGGCCCCGACCGCACACACGGCCAGGTCGATCTTCTTGCGGGACTCTCGATGCTCCTTCGCGATCGACATCCCCGCCCGGGTGGGCTGACGGCGCGCGTTCAGGACGTGGGTCCGTAGCCGAGCGTCACCGTCGTGGGTCAGGGCCTTGGCGTCGATGTCAGCCTCAGCGATGCCCAGGGCCTCCACGAAGGACTTCTGGTTCTCCAGCAGGGCCATGTCGAACATGACCGCGTGCCCGGTGGGCTGGCCCCTTCGGGCCCAGACCTTCAACCGGGTCTTGTACCGGCGGTGCCACTCGTCGAACATGCCGTCCCAGTACCGGTCCATCGACTCGTCGTCGAGGACGTGGGACGGGTCGCCGAAGAACCCGACAACCTTCCACCGGTCGAACGCCGCGACCACCGCGGCATCCACCTTCTCCCGTGGCGCCAACCAGCCCTCGCCACGTCTGCCGGGCGGCCTCTGCCACATCCCGAGCGTGACCACGTGCCCGTCGGTGACCCGGCAACCAATCAGCCCGGTCGCGTCGTCGGACTTCGAGCAGTCCAGGAACAGGACGACCTCTTCGCCCGGCTCGATGACCAGGTCCGGGCGGCCAAGAGGGTCCCACTGCTGCGGGGTGGCCCATGCGTCCTCGGCCGCGGTGATCTGGTTGTACCACTTGCGCCGCGACTCGCTCGGCGGGTTCGCCGGGTTCAGGATCGACTTCAAGATCCGTCCACGGGCATCCAGCCATGTCGCGTCACCCGCGACCGAGGCGACCACGTCTGGGGCGGCCTCAGCGCTCAGAGGCGCCTCAGGCGGGGCCTCGAGGGAGTCCATGAGCAGCCCGAAGTCCATGAACTTCGGGCGGTCGGCCTCATCGTCAGCGTCCCGGTCACCCTGGGTCGCCTCCCATGCCGAACGCACCCGCTCAGCGACCGAATCCTCACCAGGCCGGTAAGCATTCCCGATGAACAGGATGCGCGCCGGGGAGTCCAGGTCGCGCTTGGCGGCATTGCCCTCGATCGCCCCGTACATGTCGTGCCCGGAGTTGCCCGAGTTCCAGTTCTGCGGCTCGTTCGGCACGATCAGCGTCGGCCGCCCACCCTCGAGCGCGAGCGGAGACGACGTCACCGCTTCGATCTGGCGGGTGTCACCCAGTCCCCACAGGCTGGTCTTGCCGATCTGGATGCCATAGCGTCGCCGCGTCTCAGCCGGCACGAGCCCGGGCATGAGCTTCATCGTGTTCTTCGTCTGATCCTGAGAGACCGCGACGATCTGCACCCACGCGTCAGGCTCGTCGTGACCGACCGGGCGGTCACCGTCCCAGTGGTCGAACTGCACATCTCCGAAGCACGCGCCCACACTGACGCCAGCCGCGAGCGGGTCCTTGCCCCAGCCCTTGAGCCGCTGGAGGAACGCCGAGTGATAGGTGAACACCCCCGAGGAGTCGAGCGCGTAGAACCACAGCAGGAACCGGGCCTGCTCAGGCGTCCACGTCCACGGCCCCCGCTTGCCCCGCAACCACAGACCCGACCAGCCCAGGAAATCCCACCCGAGACTCGCCTCAGGCAGTACCCATCCGCCATCCCACTGCCACGTCGGACCGACCTTGACCGGCTCCCACCGCAGACCCTCGGGTGGGGTCGTACGGTCCAGGAGATCCCGGTACCAGTCGACGATCTCCCCGTGCTCCGCTTTGCGCGAGACGATCAGCGACGAAGCGCTACGCGCCCTTGCCATGCGCCTGCGTCCAACGGGACTGCGCTGCCGCACGAGCCTGCGTCGACCGCTGACCTTCACCACCGGCACCCTCAGCAGGGTCGTCCGGGAGCTTCAAGCGAAACAGCAGGGACGCCACCAACGCCTCGTGCGCGCGGATCTCGGCCACCAGTGGATTCACCACCGGCTGACCCATCGAACCGCTGACCATCACCGTCGAGGCCGACAACTCCTCGTCGAGCACCACGATTCGGTCCGATGCCCGGCACGCCTTCTCCAGGATCGCGGCCTCATCGACCCGCAGGTCGTACGTCGCGGTCACGTCACGCCACAGGCACCCACCCGCGGCACCAAGGCGTTTCGGGGTCGTAGCACTGGCCATCATGCCCTCCAGGGGCGCTCACGCGCCCACCAGGGGCGCTACAGGCCGGCGGCCACCACAGACAGGTCCACCAACCGCAGTGGGGACGACCCCCACCGCTTCCCGGTCACCGTCATGTACCGGCCCACGCTGTAGGCCTCGATGCACCGACCATCCCGGACCACACGACCCGGACGCTCTGGCAACAAACCCCACACATGCAGGCCATCACCCGACGGCGAGACCTCCACGTAGGTGTCGGGCGTTGCGTCAAGAACGGCCTGAGCCCACGGGGCCACAACACCGTCTGCCAGGCAGTGGTCGAGGTCGATACACCCGATCCCGGCACCCAGGACGAACCCGAGCCGACCCTTGATGCTCGCGGCCCGCATGCGCCCGTAGGGTGCCCACGTACGGCGGTCCACCGACGACGCCGGCGCGCCATCCGCCTGCACCGGCATCTTCGTCCACCGGCCACCGCGCCGGATCGGACGCCATGCCACCCACCGGTCCCGCGACGTCAGCTCGACCGGCAAGCGGCCCGCACGGTAGTTGGCCTGACGGCAGCGGTTCGAGCAGAACCGGGCGTCCGAGCGCGCCAAGGCGTTGATCCGACCTCCGCACTGCTCGCACTCTCGCATACGCCAAGTATACCGCGTGTTACGGATGCAAGGCTATGACCTGCGGCGATACGCGACCCGCAGGATTGGCTCGGGCATATGCGGACTCTGCCGACGAGGGGTCCAGGGATAACCCTGCAAGCGCCGCGAGGCCGCCAGGGCGCTCCAAGCGGGTCTCAGGGGGGCGGGAAAAGTGAGAGAGCGCCGCACGCTGGACCCGAGCTGCT
>Ga0172381_10003190_pt1 | contig 17538 bp, 10 predicted proteins | sample Leawel6488metaG_FD_119754 | JGI IMG/M metagenome (GOLD analysis project Ga0172381, IMG submission 119754) | Leachate microbial communities from a municipal landfill in Southern Ontario, Canada - Leachate well 64-88 metaG | ecosystem: Engineered > Solid waste > Landfill > Unclassified | place... | reverse complement strand
TTAATTCTATTGCGCACCGGCTTATAACTTTTTGTCACCTTAAGAAATTCATGCCCAAGATTACGCCACAACTCAATAGTTGTCCTGGAAGACCAATAGGCATCATTAGAGAAACCGAAAAACTTACCCAGCGAGCACATCGGTACCCCGAAGAACCTTATCCGCATTTTCCTGCGATAGGCCGTATCTACCAGAAGCGAAAGATGCTTAGCCATCTCCCTTAAAGGAATAGTGAGCCTAAGGAAATTATCCTTTCCTGCGCCTTCCGGGGCTACCGCAGAGATTAAAACCTGTTTTGCAGAAACTGAGTCTGCGGCAAAATCAATTATATTCTTAAGATAAGGCAGGTTTTTAAGGGTAGCCACGATATTGACGAAGACAAATACTTTTTTCTTACCTTCTTTTATGTTGGCAAAAGCCTTACGCAACCTTAAGAAACTTCCCGGATTGTTTGTAAGACTATCATGTAAACGGGCGCTGTCCCCGTGCAAAGAGAAAGAGACCTCGTCAAGATAAGGCAGGGCTTTAAGGCAGAAAGATTTCCGGGCAAAGAGCCCCCCGTTAGAGCTGACATAGGTCTTATACCCCGAAAGAGAGGCAAATCTTATTATCTCAAGGAAATCCGGATGCAATGTAGGCTCTCCTCCGGTCAAGGTGAGATGGTTAAAACCATGATGCGCAAACCGCCCTAAATGCTTAAGTATCGCTTCTTTGCTTACAAAGGTACCTTTGAATTTCTTAAGCTGATCTCCCTCGCTGCAGAAAGAGCAATTATTCGGGCATTTATAGGATATATGAAATTCAAGCCTTTTCATTATTTAATCAGCCTAAGAGCCAGCCTCCTGCAATAGGAACAGGTGTGGCAGTCTTTATCGCAATTCATTACCTTGCGAATAAAACCCTTGGGGATTTCTTTATTGTCGCAATAGATCTTGCTGTGTTTCGTAGAATCCATCAACAAAAACAAATTACCTTTATAAGAACGGTTAAAATAAGCCGTATATTTTTCTCTAAGAATGCGGCTATCTTCATCACGATAGGCTATTTTTATATAATCCGCAAGGCAATTATTTTCATAATACGATATATCCTCCGGCCGGATGAACGGGCGCTTAAGCTCATCGGATATATCCTCGCTCTGATAGTGGCAGAGAAAAGGGCTTATTCTCTTTCCCAAGATGTCACATCCTCTAAGAGAGGATTTATTCAAGGCCCCAAGTAAGACAGGAAGTTGGCTGTGCGTCGAGGCGAAAAAACAATTACTGTAACAGGTAAGTATCCCCAGAAGCTTTACCTTCATTTCGGGAAAAACTTTTTTCAGGCCCATAATTCTCTTCAGTTCCTCTCCTCTGCGGTTAACCGAAGGATCAAGCCCTAAAAGAGAAAACCCCATCTTTAAAGCCTCTCTTGCCTTATGTACGCTATCTATCCCCAGGTATATGGAAGACTGTAATTCTATCGAAGGAAACTTTTCCTTAAGGAACGGCACAAGAAAAGTATCGGTTACTGTTAAAGAATCAACTCCCCCCTCCCCCAAGAGCCTGCTGATGGAAGATTCTATCTTCTTTAAGTCTTCGAAGAACATAATCTTCTTATTTACCAGAAGGCTAGTTTTTACGTGGCTTTTGCGGCAGTAATCGAGTAAAGCAATAATCTGCTTCAGGGAATGAAACAAATGGTTCTCGAAGGAATCAGAGAAGTCCAATCCTTGCGGCCCGGCAAAATAAACTTCATACACCTGGCCGGAGGATATAGCTTCTTTTACCAGTTTTAAGTCCCCGTTATAGGGAATAGAAAACTTAATCTTCTTTTTCACTACGGGATCCTCTACCTTGTTCATATTCTAACAACTTTCCGTATTCACTTCCCAGCTTAATATTATTGACTATTATCTTCCTAAAAAGCGGGCTAACCCTGCCGTATACCCTGGAAAGATTGTAGAAATTACGGAAATCAGAGGTTGATAGCAAATTAATATTCTTTGCTGTTTTAATGCTGGAAACTTTAAACTTATCCTTCATAGCTGCAAAATCCTCTTCCAGGCATATTCCGGATTCAAGGTATATTCCGCCGTCACAGTCAAGGGTTAACTCAGCATTCAAGACAACAGGTTCTTTGCGCATACTGCTTAAATTAATAAACTCTATATTCTTGTTTTTTCTGACAAAGTCTATTACCTTCCTGGTTTGGTTAAAAAGCATATGGCTTGCCTTCTTATCCCAGAAAACACCTAAGGCATAATTAATCTGCAGCCTTTCAAATCCGGAATTAACCAGAGACAGAAAACTTTCAAACATATTTGATACATTCTCCGGCATGAACACGCTTATTGAATAATAAGGAAGGCGCGACTTCTTAAGGTAGTTAAAGTTACTCAACATCTTAGCATAATAGTTAATACCGTTAGGTGACTTTCTGGAACTAAGCTGGTTTTTAATTTCACCGTCTATACTAAACTCAACCGTGAAATTATGCTTTCTAAAGAAATCTACTTTCTCCTTTGTTAGCTCAATCCCGTTACTAGTAAGCAAGAAGCTTACGGACTTTTTATTATTAAGCCTGGCTTTATTTGTATATTCAACCGCCTTCTTCAAAAGACTGTATTTAAGCAAAGGCTCCCCTCCAAAAAACTGTACCTGTAATTCATCGACATTTGAAGTCAAAAGCAAATCAATTCCCTTAAATAAAATATCCCTATCCATTGAAGCGGTAAATTTCCTTACCCTGCAATATTTACACCTTAATTGGCAATTATGGGTTAAGAGAAAAACCAGCCGGTCAGGAGGAAGATAAATATCCTCAATCAGCTTATTTTCCCTTCCCGGATTAAGCTTAATCATCCTCTTATATATCATATCCCTATAGTCATAATATTTACCCAAAAACCCCTCTATTTCTTTTGCGCTCTTACTACCAGGGTTTCTAAGCAGGAGGTTTTCTTTTCTGAATAAAAGCGAAAATAGGAAATTATCCAGATAATCCAATTTGCGCTTATAGGGCGAGGAAAGATAAGAATTAATTATAAATTCAACCGCTTTTTCCATGATTTAAAATAATTATCGGCTATCATCCCCATTTCAATATTATTAAAGATGATCTTACGCTGATAAAGGTTGTGGCCATCAAGCATCCTTAAAAGCTGCAGGGGTTTAGCAAAAGAAAGCTCGCTGATACTTTTGAAGCCCCCCACTTTACCCAATGGCAGGATATTGGTATGTCCGCTTTTTTCAAAAAGCCAATCAGATAAACAATAAACTTTTCCGTCGCTATTTACCATGATTTCATTATTTAGAACCGCCGGCTCAGAGCGCGAGCCTAAGTTGCTCAATTTTATCTTTCCGCTCTTTAAATATGGCGCAAACTCATTAATTATCTTATCTGTCTGCCGGAAAAACTCACCTTGAGGTTTATCTTGCCACAAAGAACAAAGGGCATAATTAATCCCGATATTACTGAAACCCAGCTTAAGTAAATGATTAAAATTACTATACAAATGCCGGATTATGGCAGGATTAGCGACCATAACCGCATAGTTATCTATTCCGCGCGAAAATATCATATTCAGGTTAGCAGTAGTTACCCGGTATGGATTAATCTTCTTATCCCTTGAAAGCTTATAGCAATTATGGAATCTTTCCTCTCCATCTACCGAAAGCTCAAGGAAGAAATCTTCACCAGCGATAAAATCCGCTTTTTCTTCGGTCAGGGCGATAAGATTAGTGACCATATAAAAAGAAACATGCTTCTTTGATTTAATGGCTTTAGCCTTAGCATACCCTACCCCCTTTTTTACCAGGTCAAAACGAAGTAACGGCTCTCCACCGGTAAAGTCTATACGGACTTCATTGCCGGAAGAAGTAAACAATAAATCAATCGCCTTAAACAGGGTTGCCTCATCCATATCAATATTCTTTTTTATTATGGGGCAATAGCTGCAGTCCAACTGGCATCTGCGCGTAATCATAAGCTGGAGGTTGTTTCTATCGGCGCAGACCCTTACGCCGGTTTCACGTAAAATAACTTCGGGATAATTCATATAATCCCTGACTACATAATTTATCTTACTCCTGCTAGAGGGCAGTTTTTCCCTTAAAAACAAGAGCGCAGAAAATGCCTCTTCAAAGACCCGGGAATAATCTTTAAATCGTAAAAATAAATTATAGACAAACGGGACCATCTCCCTTACGGCCTCATCAATAGGGATATCGTTATCTACCAGAGGATAATCATATTCGGGATATCCTTTTATGGACAGCTTACGCCTTATATTAAGCATTTTAGCCTTACGGGAAAAAATAATATTTCTATAGCTTAAGGAAGGGTAAAAAGAAACCAGATAAGGGATAATAGGCGTTAGAATATTGAAAAACTCATTATACTTTATCCTCAAAACGGATATTTTCAGCAAATTCTCTAAAAGGTCCGAAATACCCGTTAACTGGTTACTTAAAATTAAATGGTGGCTCTGGTATATCTTCTTCTTGGATAAAGCAGCTACGACTTTTTCTACCTTTTTGAATTCATACCCCTTACCCAGCCGGATAAGTTCTGGATTAGAAAAATTCTCCGTGCCGATATAAAGATTCCTTTTTTTACCTTTAACAAATATTTCCGGGGAGATGGCTTCTATTAAACCTCTATCAAGAGCCTGTAAATATCCCTCTTTCCTACGTTTGAAGAATGAATTAATGCCGGTCTGAAAGAAATCAATTCTAACTGGCTGTTTTAATAAATAAGAAAAAATCTCCCCTGCCCTCTTATGATCGGCAAGAAAATCATCATCATGGAAAGCAAGCATAAGGGCTGAAGCGGGAATTTTATCACCAAAAACTTCATTAAGCCTTTTTAGGTAATTTGCGATAATTTTCTTAAACTCTGTAAAGCTCTTAGCGAGCAATTTGCCCTTGCCAAAAGAAGTACAGAAAGTACAGCAGTTATAGCATCCTCTGGAGGTAAAAAGGTTCAGCCCGTCTTTTACATCTTCTTTATTTAAGAAATTCAAATCCAGCAAAGAATCATCGTAATTAAGAGGCGCATTAATAATATTTAACCCGGAAGAAATAAAGACACGCCTGGAATGGAATAGAAAACCGTTAAACCCGGAAAATAAACCCAGCTCTTCCTCTGTGAAATTGGAGTCGATATCCTTGTTGGACAAAAGCTCGACTAATCGCGGCAATACATCCTCTCCCGCTCCCCTTATAAGGCAATTACATTCCGGTAAATGCACAAAAACATGCTCCGGGGTCAAGGTAGGCATAACGCCCCCCACAGCAATAAAGGCCTTTGTCCTTGCGCGAATAAACTTTATCAAGTCGCGGGCTTGTTCAAAGAAGCCTTCGCAGAGCGAAATACAAATAAACTTTATATTCTGCTCTTTACAAAGAATTCTTTCAATTTCTTCTTTAAAAAATAGGGAATCGTTTTTATCAAGCGGGATTTTTGCTTCCGAGAAGATAACATCTATACCCTTACGCTTTAATCCGGAAGCTAAATAAAGAGATGCGGAGCAAAAACCCCGGGTTTGCTCTTTATCGGCAGAATTAAAAATATTCTTAAACAGAAGAACCTTTACAGGCGCCTTCCTGATAAAGTTTAAGGATGGCCTCTCTCTCTGAAGATGGGGCTTAACCTGAGAAAACTCTCGGGCCCGGCGCAAAAGCAACGGCCTTGGCAAATCCTTGCTTCTTTTGGCAAGCCTGAAATAAATGAACCCGGGAAATCCTTTATGCAAATTTTTACAACTGTTATTCATCTTTACACAGAGTTATTCTTTTATCGCAACAAATTCATCCCATCCAAACTTTTGCGGGTACTCTTTCCATGGCCCTTCGCAGATATTAAAGCAACTGCACTTCTTACAAAGCGGACCCTTAGCCTTACCCTCATTCTTCCTGACTTGGGCAAAATCATCCACCACTGACTCAGCATCATATATTTTTGTACTGGGAATATACTTCTCGGCGATATAATCTTCATATCCTTGCATAAGGCAAAATGGTATGGCCTCAGCCATAACCTTTATGCCTGCTTTTATGCCTATATCCAAACCCTTCTTTATAAAAGGAACTGCCAATGACTTTCTGGGGACGATAGCATCAAAATTTTCCCCTGCCCTACCTCCTGCATGGACAAAAGCAAACTGATACTGATTAACTTTACAATGCACTAAAAGCCGGGCAATATCGGGTAAATTCCGGTAATTAGGCTTAGTAACCACACAATTAACTATAACATCCTGTTTTCTCTTCTTAAGGTTTCTTATGCCGGTTAAAGTCTGAAGAAAACTCCCTTTTGAACGAGTAAGAAAATCATGAAGGGCGGGGATGTGCCCGTGCAAAGCCGGAGAAAATTGATTTGCCCCGGCAGCAATTATCTCATCGCAGAATTTCTCGTAACAAAACATCCTGCCGTTGCTCTGTATCTGTATTAAGCGGTAATCAAGTAAACGGGCAAACTTCACCAACTCGATTATATCTTCCCTTATAGTAACTTCTCCTCCGGTAAAGACTACCGCTTCATGCGTTCTTCGGGATTGCCTGAGTATTTCTTTTACCTCTTTAGTAGTTTTTGGAGGGTAAAGCTCGCGCTTATTGCCCTGCACACAAAACCGGCATTGATTATTACAATTAAAATTAGTTTTAACATCAACTCTTTTCATATTTTAACCTTTCCACAAAATGGGTAAGGATGCGATCCGGCGCCTCTGCAGCATTAATTATCTTTTTATAAGCTGCCCCTCCCATAAGAGAGCTCAAGTCCTCACCCTTCTTTAAATCATCGATTCTAAAATCTCTGACATTCCCCAGTTTCATCCTATTGCGTAACCCCAAGAAGGCCCTGGATAAAATAAGATTATTTGAGAAGATATCTCCGTTGCAGTCCACTACTACCGCATTATTAAAAAGCGCAGTCTCACTACAAAAACTCAGGTTTTTAACATATACGTTTTTATTCCTTATGATAGAGCTTGCGATCTTATTAAACTCGCCTCGCAGAATCTTCAGTTCCGCTTGCTTCCATGTAACATAATAAGCAGGTAAGAAATTAAAACGCTTGAAACCAAGGGATAAAATATGGTTAAAATTATTAAAAAACTCCCTGACCTGATTAGGCGCAGCTACCATATTAACCGTAACCAGCGGAAGCTTAAGCAAAAAGGGAAGTTTTTTTACCAGAAGGTCATAGGGAACAACCCGGGGGTTATGCGAAACCTTATTCAAAGACTGGGTTCTTGAGTCTCCGTCAAGACTGAGAATAAGTTCAATCCTTGGATTATCCGCAAGAAACTTTAATATTCCTTTACTAAGCAACGTACCATTGGTAGTTAAATCAAAGGAAATACGGCCTTTACCCATATTCCCGCAGGAGTTTATCACCTGCTTAATGACATCAAATTTTATCAATGGCTCTCCTCCGAAAAACCTTATTTTCTTTAAATAAGGGTTGCGTGAAACAAAAATATCCAAAGCCTTTTGGGCTAAATAAAACGGCATAGTACTGCGTGATTTTATAACCGGGCAATAAATACAGTTGAGATTGCACCTGTAGGTCACCATCAATATCAAGGTATCGGGCAGCATCTTGCTCATCCTATATTCTCGCGGGAAAGATAGATTTCCGGGTAGAATCTCTCCAATTCCTTACGGTAATCTTTATTTTCTCTATAACTGTGGCCATGGATCTTAAGTATATCACGCAGCCTCTTTTTGCTGTAAAAGATTTTTGAATAAATAAGATGTTCAGGCCCTACCTGGAAAATAATCCTATCCCCTTTTATGTTAACCTTACCCAGCTTACTTAAAAGAAGAAACTCCCGCTTAAAAACTTTGGTAGCGTCCATGCCAAAGAGAGAACGGAATAACCTTCTGGAAAAACCGCTTTGCAAGTTATTATAAATAAATTTTATCATTTCCTCCTTTAAACTACTCCTTACGCCCCTGAACAAAGGCAGCTTATTATAAGTTGGCCTTTTCTTTAAATGGGTCAGACAGGGATGCTCATACCAGGCTTGCGCAAAGGCATGAGATTGGGCGCTATAACCTATGCCTAAAAGAGAGGAGTTTTCTTTACGCAAATCGGTTTCCTGCAGGTTCTCTGCCCCATCCTTATATCCTGCGCCATCTTCCAATGCATTCGCCCCTGTGTTATTCTTCGTTATCTCCTCAAAGGCCTCCATCATCTCATCGCGTAATCTTTCGTTTTCAAGGGTAAACTTCTTTCCCTGCCTGCTGAAAGGAGTATGCGGTAACGGAGAAAAGCCGCTGGCATGAACCATATCTACCCCTAAATCCAGCATCAGCTTAACATCAGAGACAAAAGATTCCTTAGTCTGCCCTTCCAATCCGGCGATTAAATCCACATTTATCCAGGGGGCCCCTAATTTTCTCAGGTATTTAAAGATCCTGACGAATTTTTCCCTAGTCTGCGGCCTCTTAATATTTCTTATTACCTTAGAGTCAAGACTTTGAACTCCTATCGTAAAACGGTTCACTCCATGCCGCATTAAAAGATCTATATACTCCTCATTTAAATCGGTAGGCGTCCCTTCAAAAATAACCTGGCAATCATGAGAAAAAGAAAAACTCCCGTAAATAAATCTAAGAAAATTATCCAGGTCTACAGGACGCAAAAACGAAGGACTGCCTCCTCCGAAATAAATTGAGGTAAAAGAAACATCTTTAAAAAGGTCCGAAAAATAGCCTATTTCTTTCTTAAGCAAAGCAAGGTACTCGCTAACCTGGCCGTAAGAAAAAGGAACATAGGAATCGCACATGCAATAATTACACTTCTGATGGCAAAAAGGAATGTGAATATACAAACCTAATTTCTTCGGCGCTTTTTTATCCAGAATCATTTTTACTGTACGACGCCAGAAAAACTTTATCTCATCAAGCGTAAAATTCTCGCCATAACGGTAATGAGGGTACAAATCATCATCCGCTAACTTTAACGTGAGAAACCTGTAAAGGTTCAAACGTTCGGCGGTCAGCTCCATTTAACGGCTCCTTTCAGAATAATGATAAAAGCACCCTTTGCAACCGGGGAATAACTTTCGAGTAAGTCGAAACCTGAGTTTGCGGGAAATTTCTCCGTTCCATATATCTTTAAAGTTCTCCTCCCGGAGATTTCCTATAAATAAATCATGGCAGGTATATATATCTCCGTTAGGCATAATATCTATCTGGTGCCAAGGGGCAGTACAGTATCTGTTATAACCCAAAGCCCCGCGGTTAAACCTATAATATGATTCCAACTCTTGAGCCTTAAGATCAGGGCTGAAAGATACATTATTCAATTTGTAAAGCTTACCAATCTCCTTCTTAAAGAAATCGAAATCTAGATTCAGCGGTGGGAATGTATACCCTCTCCACAAGTCGCAACGCGCAACATTAAATTCTTTTGAGAAAACTTCCTTTTGTTTCTTAAACGTCGGCTCGTCGATAAACATAAGATGCTGGAAATGATAACGGTCAATTGCGATATCATTATCCTCCATAAACTCCACAAGTTCATGCATATGCTTATAGCTTAAGCTAGAAATAGTATAAAGAATTCTTAAGCTGGGCCTATTGTTATTATTTCTTTTAAAAGAGCTTAGCTTAATAAGCCCTTGCATTATGTCTTTAAAATGCTGCCTCCGGTTATCTCTTATAACGGAGAGAATCGAAGGAGGCCCGCCCAGAGAAAGGTTGATTTCATCAACTACCTTAGTAACCCGCTCAAATTCCTTCAAAAGAAAAACACCGTTGGTAGTTAAAGAAACCTTCACTGCGTTTTCTTTAAAAAACTTTGCCAGGTAATACCACTTTTTATTGAATAACGGCTCTCCTCCGGAGAAAGTGACACGGTGCGGGTTATAAGATAAAATCTCCCTGGCAAAGCGCATTAATTCTTTCGTAGTTAGAACCGGCGGGTATTTTCTTAAGAATGCTTTATTGCGGCAAGGCCCACTTTTGCCCCACCAGGCGCATACCTTACAACGCAGATTACACTTTAACGAAAGCATAAAGTAGACTTCCCCAAGCATATTGCTTTCCAGGAAATTACTTATGCCAACCTTACGCAATTCACCGTATAATAATTTTTTATCTACGCTCAAATTATTCATTCTTGACAATAGCGGAGATTTCTCCAACCCCGTAAATATCTGCGTACTCCCTAAAAAACCCCAAGCAGCTATTTTTATAGCGGCAGCCCCTACAGATGTTTATTTTAATAAATTTCTGATCCAGAATATAAAGCTTCATAGAATCAGAGATATCCTCCTTGTTCTTTAAGGCCTTTTCCTGAACTTTAGCTGTTACGCATATCGGAAACCCCATCAAAGAATTAATCCCGGAGAGCTTAGCTAAGATATCCTTATAAGGCGGCATCAGGTCTTTAAAAGACATATTAGCACTTTTGGGCCTGATAGGTAGTATAACAAAGGGCAGCTTAAGCCCTTTTCTTACCAACCGCTCAAGAGGTATAAGGGAATCGATATTCTGTTTAAGCAAATTAGAATGCACGAATACCTCCGCCCCCAGGTTCTTGGCATTATTTATCCCTTCCATTAGCCTGCGAAAACTTCCCCTTCGCCCCACGATCATATCATGTTGAGATGCCTTATCAGAAAATACCGGCAGAGAAAGAGATGAAACTCCGCTTTTAATTAATTCAGAGGTAAATTCCTTATCACATAGGCCCTCCCCTGAAGTCATTACCTCTACCTTAGAGAATCCGCACTTAACGGCCAAAGAGACTATCTTAGATATGCCCCAATGGGCTAAAGGCTCGTTTCCAATAATACAAAGCCGGGAGGCCTTCAATTCAGCATTACGCTGCAATTGGGCCTGAATCTTGAAAATATCGCTGTAACCAAAATCTTCTTTTTGCCTGCAAAAAATACAATCATTTAAACAAGGCCCCTCTACATACAGGAATAAAGAATTTATCCCTAACCCGGGCAGAATATCATTTTGCTTACCAAAATCCCCCCTGACTACCGGAATTAAGAGCGGGTGCTCATTTGAATCCAAGGAATCGGGCGAGAGTTTCTTAAATAAATTCTCTAACTCTAGCCCAAAATTAATATTATTAAGGAGAACCTTTCTTTGCGTAACAGTGGTGCAGGATTGCTGAAACTTTTCAAGAAGCTCATCCCGGCAGGAATAAAGCGAATCAATAGCTTTACACTCCTCTAACGTCCCGGCATAATAATATTTTCTTAAGTTTGGAAAAACCTTCTCCATAAAAATAGCCGCATCGTAATATATTTCCCCGTCAACATCCGAAATTACCTCAGGGCTGAGAATAGTAGGCTCACACTCATTTACAAAATTCATCAAGAAATCACTGCTTACCCCCGAGGCCATGAAGCTCTCAATTCCATTAATTACAGCATTCCTCAAAGAAGCCGGCCAAAAAATTCCGTTTTGATATCCAAGCTGGACCCTTTTAATTCCGTTATCGTATAGAAATTTCAAGTTTTCTGACAGCCCTAAAGCAGTCTTTGGGGTTACCACCATATTCACAAAGTAAGGCACCCCCGAGTCACGCAACGCCTCCAGGTTGCTAAAGAGGACTTTATAATAGTTTCTATTAGATTTAAATACCCTGAGCCTTGAATTAGCTTTTTCAGCTCCATCCAGGGAAAACATTACCTCAACCGGCAAATTCTTTAAAAACTTCAGTTTATTTTCATCCAAAAGCAGGCCATTCGTAGTGATCATGAACTTAATCTTCTTTTTCTTTTTAGCGGACATGACCCGGGCATATTTTATCCCTTTTTTTACAAACTCCCACCGCAAAAGAGGCTCTCCGCCCCAAAACCTTAGCTGGCACTTGGGGCTCTTTGTAGTCAAGAGCAGATTTATCGCTTTATAGAGAACTGCTTCCGGCATAGAAGAACCGGCCCTATTTACGTAACAATAAGCGCAATCCAACTGACAGGAATAGGTACACATCACCATAAGACTTTCTACTTTGCAATTATCCATACCGCTTTGTGCCATTTTATTTTGGTTTATCCGCATTGCTTAGATTAAAGAGACTGCTAAAGAAGCTGCCTGAGATCTCTCCCATAAATAGATTATTAAGAATAACCCTCCTGAGTGTTGACTTCGGCGGATAAAAATTAACAATACTGTAGATACTTTCACTCTTACTTCTGCGTATTTCAGAAATTGAATCTATCTTGCCGGCCTCCCCTACTAAATTTATCTTCTTTAGGTCTGGGAATTTGCCTTCCAGGGTTAAGGTGCAGCCGGAATAAATCTTACCGTCATAATCCATGGTTAATGCCGGAGAGACTAAAAACGGTTCATCATCCGCACCTATATTGATTATGGAACAGTCGAAGCCATCCGAAAATTTTAAAACCGCCCTAAAGACATTAAGGAAATATTCAAAAACCTTTTCCTGTTGCCAAAATGCACCCAATTCATATGAAAACCTTAAATTCCTGCTTCCATTCTTCAGGAAAAAATGCACATTTTCTAATAAGTAAGGAATATTCTGCGGCCTGATAACAAAATTTATAAAATAGTTGCATTTTGCCTTTAAAAGCATAACCATCTTTTCCCTTAACAGGCCAAAAGGGTAAGAGGCTCCCCTGCCGCCGATAAGCGGACGGTTAGCCTTCTGCGTCCTTTCATCTCCGTCAATACTTAATAAAAAAGATACGTTATATCCGGACAGGAAATCCAATTTCTCCTTATCTATAAGCAAGCCGTTAGTAGTCACCAAATACCTTATCTTTTTATTAACCTTCCTCTTTTCTTTCTCGGCATAACTGATTCCCTTTTTTATAAGGTCAAACCGCAATAGGGGCTCACCCCCGAAGAATTGAAGCTCTACCTCCTGTTCAGGAGAAGTCAAAAGAAGATCAATTGCCTTATAAAGCGTTTCCGCGGGCATTTCAGGATGGCTTCGGTCCATTCGGCAGTAAGAACAGCCCATTTGGCACTGATAAGTCAGCATCAAAAGCATCTTATCCCTGTAAAGATAGTTTCCAACCGGTTTAGGCTTATTAGAGGCCAATAAGGTATAATCATCAATCAGGCTGTTAGTTAAAGAATAAAGGGATAAAACAACCCCTAAATAAAGATTGCTCAACAACTCCGGCGATAAAGAATGAATATTCTTTAGAATAAGAGCCAATTGTTCCTGCCTTGAGCGCTTTAAAAAACATATGTTTGTAATCTTACGCAAATCCCCGGAATAAAAAATCCGGCTGAACTTAGGGAAAAGCTTCTCTAAAAGGATCCCGCACCCCACATAAATAGCCCCTCCGGCAGTAACCATTATTTGAGGAGAAGAAAGAACCGGCTCATTATCGGTGTAAATATTGCGCAAGTTGACTTTTGACTTAAGCGCAACTTCCTTTAGCCTGTTAAATGCTTTTACGCAGGCAAAGATGTCGCTGTCCTTAAACATAACCCCCACCGCATAAGCAACCTGAATATCCTTAACCCCTGCCTTTATCAAATAGCTTAAATTTAAATTCAGGCCTTTTATATCCCGAGGCAAGAATACCATATTAATAAAATAATCGTTTTCTACCTCCCTGATAAGCCGCAAAATCTTAGAGAGACGGGTAAAATAGTTAGCTGGCTTCTTATGTTTTAACGGCCGGTTTCTCAAATGCGTGCGGCAATTACCGTCTAGGCTAAGCATAATAGTAACATTCTGCTCTTTAAGAAACTTAAGTAAATCTCTATCTAAAAGTAAACCGTTTGTGGTTAAAAGGTAGCGGATCTGCTTGCCGGTTTCTTTTTTCTTTTTCTGGCCATATTTAATACCCTTCTTAATTAAATCAAGCCTGAGCAACGGCTCTCCCCCGAAAAACTGAAGTTCAATTTCATCTGAAGGCGAAGTAAAAAGCAGGTCTATGGAAGCGTAAAGTTCCTCTTCAGAGAGATCAGGGCGATCTCGGTCCTGGTAGCAATAAAGACAATCCAACTGACATTTACACGTTATTACTACCGCGAGATTATCAATATTGCTCTTTAGAATACATTCCTCTTTACTGCCGATTTCACTCAACGCCTTAAATTCTCTATCCCCATAAATATCCACGTAATCTTTAAATGCTCCCGGGCAGACTCTGCTGGCAATACAATCGGCGCAAACAATACCACTCTCACTACAACGTAACTTTGTAAACTCCAGACTCTCATTAAGTATAAGACTGTAATCCACCCCCTTCATGCTACTAAATACGCATAAAGGTAAATTAGAGACAAAAATCATCATCCCGTTCATACAGCAACCCTCAAGGGCCTTCTCAAACTCTAAGGCTACATTCGCGTATTGAGGCATAATCTTCCGATAAGATTTAGCTGCCGCGCCCAAAGGAACAGGCAAATCCAAATTAACGGTTCTAATCCCCAGTTTATATAGAAATACCAGATACTTCCTCAAAAAAGGCAAGTTCTTCGTAGTTATAACTGCATTAACTGCTATCTCAAGGCCACCCTGCTCAGCCTGAAGCTTCAAAGCATTTTTTAAGCCTTTGACTGATTGCGCAAATGAACCCTCAACCCCGGTGATGCTGTCATGAACCGCCGCCTCGTGGCCATGAATAGAAAAGAATGCTTCATTAACTCCGGCGCTGATCATAGCCCGGAGAAACTTAAGATCCGCCAATTTTCTTCCGTTAGTTGAAATGGCAACCGTTGTATATTTATTCTTTAGATTCTTGACGGTTTTAACGACATTCTTAATATTGGTTGGCTCTCCGCAGCAGAGAAGGATCTTCCCGTTGGGTGAGCTACTTGGCTTTATTAATAAGCTCTTATTATCTTTATAATTATCCGAATCACAACAAAAAACGCACTTATTATTACATCTGCCAAAACTTTCAAGACAATCATAATCTCCAAGCAGGTTATTGGCGAAATAAAAACCCGGTTTCAGCCGAAAGATACTCTTTGATTTATTATCCTTATAAATATTTTTTATCATTTAATTGGCGCAAACTCAGCTTCACCGCGTTCTTTTAGATAGCTCCTCCAGACACCTTCACATAATAAGTCTTCCTTGCACCCTGGGCAGCATTTAAGCTTTCTTTTATCTTGAGTTCTCATCTCCCCGCACCCCTGTAAACCTTTGGCATAGGTTATTGCCTCATTAAAAGGAGAAAGTAATTCACTTATGTGCTGAGGGTAACCTTTTAAGACACATGGCGTAAAACCTTCAAAGAAGAATTCAAAACCCTTTCCCTTAAGATATTGGGCTGCTTTTTTAAGGCTTTCTGCCGCAACGCTAATTAAAGGCAGCCTCCTGGCAGGAACCGAGATTAACTTCATTGAATCGCGCATGAAGATAAAACGAAAACTCTTGATTTTGTTATCTACAAGCAGTTTAACAAGCTCACCTAACATAGCGCAGTTTGATTCGGTAATGTATATAGCCGCCTTAACCTCAAAAGAACGGGAAGCGCAATTAAGGTTTTTTATCCCAAGCATTGTCTGATTAAAGGCGCCGTTTACCTTCACCTCGTCATCGTGTATTTGGGCTAAGCCGAAAAATGGGATAATAAATGACTCCAGGCAATGATATTTACTTATTCTCTCCGCAAATTTGGGATAAGAAAATATCCTTGCGTTTCCGTATATATTAAGATGATGTACTTGTATCTGCTCGACAAATTCCAATAGTTTAAAGACATCCTTTCTTAAAAATATCTCCCCCCCGTAGAGCACTATATGTTCGCAGCGGGTTGAAGCCAGAATAAGGCTGTTCTTTATTTCTGCAGTTTGTTTATTAGAAACTTCCCTGTTTAATCTGCAGGGATAGCAATTATTATTGCAAACATTGTTAACCTGGACAAAGATGCGCCTTTCCCCTAACCTGCTGCTTAACCTCTCCAGTTCTTCTTCGGAATGCTCGCAAGTAAAAGAAGGAGGGGTAAATTCTGAATCCTTATAATAATTTTTCCTTAATAAGCCATTTTTTTCATACAGATCATGAATTAAGGTGCCGGGATAGACCTTAACCCGCTTAACCAGTACGCTATCCGGATTAAGCCCCCTAACATAGCAAAAGGTTTGCCTTATGGTAGACTCGCTTTCCCCTGTATTGCCCACCATTAGCATAAGTATGCTTCTAATCCCCACTTCCCCGGTCTGCCTGAATGCTTCCCTTGTCCTAAGCAAATCTAACTTCTTGCCAATTTTATCCTGGATCTGCTCAGAGCCGCTTTCTACACCGTAAGAGATCTCAAAACATCCTGCTTTTGACATAGCCCTGAGCATTTTCTTATCCACACTGTCAGAGCGGGTCATGCAGCTCCATTTAATCTTTAACCCCTTCTTAAGGATTAGATCACATATGCTCATCACCCTTTCCCTGGAGAGGGTAAAAAAATTATCCCCGAAGGCAAAATCTTTTATCCCATACCTGCGATAAAAATAAGCAACCATATCGACAAAATACTCAGGGCTATGAAAACGGACTTTAGCTTTATCTATTTTGCTCATCGGGCAGAAATTGCAGCTATAAACACATCCCCGCGAAGAAAGCATCAAAAGGGCGTTCTTAAGGGTTGTACATCTGCGCCCCAGTATAAAATTAGACATTGGCTTAAGGCTGCGGCCAGAATTGATCCTTTTCTCAAACCCCCTAAAAAGATGAAAGGCCGGATAAGGCAAGGAATCCAGGTTAAGCACCTTATCTCTTTCCCCGGAAAAATAAATTTTTCCCTTACGCAAGAAAGCAACTCCCTTAACCCCTAAAGGCACTACCCCTTCTTCCAGCTTACTTATAAGCTCAACCATTGTCTCTTCGCCGTCCCCAACCACGACATAGTCAACCTTAAAACTCTTAAGCAAGAAATCGTATTTAACCGCAGCAAAGGGCCCTCCTAAAATTATGGTAATATCCGGCTTTATTCTCCTGGCTAAGCCTATCAGATCATATACGCCGCCCCTTGTACAGCTCTGGGTAGCTATAGCTAGATAAGCAGGTTTTTCTTTTCTTAAAATACGCTCTACTGACTGCAGCATGAAATCGCGCGGTTCAAGGTCAAAATCGTATGCCGTTAAAGGTATTTTTATGCCGGCAGAGATCATACAGGCTGCTATTAAACTGATGCCATAAGGCGGGCCGAAATAGTTAGGAGGCGGGTCCGGATTATAGGGATTTATAAAAACTATGCCGTTTTCTAGCCTTTTCATGGAGACACTTAAGTTATTTTGATTCTCTTCCTCTTAAGTGCAGGTAGGCAAGCGTAAATACGCATTGATACCAAACACAAGTAATTATAGACAATAGCAGATAAATAAACGAATAAACTGCTTTTGGGAAAAGGCTCTCGGTAAAAGCAAATAATATTACCGGCAAAGAACAGCCTATTACTAAAACAAACAACCTCCACCAGCTCCCCCTTGTTATCCTCCAGCTCCTTTTTAATGAAGCAATAGCGCTGTCGTTATCAAAAAGAATGCCTCCGTCACATAATAATAACCTTATTGACAATATAACACCCGGGACTACCAATAGCATCATCCCTAGGAAACATGCCAGATAATAAATGATGTGGGCAATAAGGAT
>Ga0172381_10003189_pt1 | contig 17543 bp, 23 predicted proteins | sample Leawel6488metaG_FD_119754 | JGI IMG/M metagenome (GOLD analysis project Ga0172381, IMG submission 119754) | Leachate microbial communities from a municipal landfill in Southern Ontario, Canada - Leachate well 64-88 metaG | ecosystem: Engineered > Solid waste > Landfill > Unclassified | place... | reverse complement strand
TTTCCGTCACTGATATTAACCCTCTTATGAATACTGACTTTTATATGATATGCTATTATATAAGGTGACGCAAAAAATATTTTTGCGTCACCGTCTTATGAATTCTGATTTCATAGTAAAAAAATTATGATGTGATTTCTTCATCAAAAACATCACAATCATGTGGTTTTTCATCATCGCCATCATCATCGATCTTATCGAATGAATATTCAGGATCTTTCAGAATAATTCTAATTCTTTCTATTAAAACATTGATTGAAATAAAATAACCCCTTTGTTTATTGGTTCGTTTGGGTTCAATACCTAAGATCTTCTTAATTTGAACACTAAAAGATCTAGATGTGTGTTTGAAGCCTCCTTCCTTAATTTGTTGTTCATATAGAGCATATAAATCACCAGTTGGGATTAATTTTTCAACTGAATCCGATTCTGTATTTTTCTTATTGATCACATAATTGATAAGAGATCTAACCACTGGATCGATTGATATTTCCTTTAACTCTCTCTTCCATTCGGTCATAGGTATATCACGAGGATTGAAATCAGTGATATCCATCTGAGCAAGATAATAGAAGAAATGTTTACCTACTTCATCATTCATTGATTGATATAATTTGTTCCAATATGATTGAACATTGGCACGATCACAATTTCCTTCCAAACAAAAATATCTACGATCGCTCATGGACGGTTTAATTGGCCCGAAATTATTGGTGAAAAAGAAATAATCATTGTAATCCGGACAATTAGTACGCACAGACATGAATTTTGTTTCGATATTTCTTTTTTTCTGACATGTGATCCTCTTCAAATCATCAGTGTTCTCAAACTTATTACCTCTATTTTTGAGTTCATCACAGCAAACCAAGAGAGATTTCTCAAATTTATCATTGAATTTCTCCATTAATTCACTGACTTGTCCTACAGTAATTACATATTCATTACCAATCACATGATCAGTGAGAAAATCAATGAATGTATTTTTACCGATACCTTCCAATAGAGAAGTAATAACAAAAGTGACTAATAATCTTTGATCTGGATATTGGATCTTATGAGCTAAACATTTGATGAGAAAATCAAATAATTTGGGAACATCATTAGTCCAATTGTGTCTGAGCATATCTAACCATGGTTCAATTAGATTCGCATCTACTTTAAAATCATCATCATAACCATGTTTAGTCCATTTAAATCCTCTGAACGAATTAAATGATTCGAATTCATCTTTGACTGGCGATTTCATATAAGGTAAATATGTAATTCGATTAACTGTCTTTCTATTCGGAGAATCTAACCAAATTGTATATGCCTCATAGAAAGGTGCAAATGAATCGTCTCTTAAATTCTTAGTTTTGCTATGAAATATATATCCTATCGGTGATTTATCAGTCAATTCAATTACGAATGGTTTAGTAATATGAACGAAAGTGAGATATTGATTAAGATATTTGACAATCTTGGGAGAATCAGGTAGATGTCTTTCTTCATATAATTGATCCACTCCTTCATCCAATTGTTTTTTGGTCATCTTAACTGGGGTTTTAACAGTTTTTTTTAATGTATAAATGATTGCTACATTAATGTGAGTTAAACCAATTGATTTAATGGAAGATTTAGGTTTAATAGATGGTTTAAGTTCATCCTCATCCTCATGATCTGAATCATCTTCGATCAGACATTTACCTTTGATTGGATTAATATAATGCTCATATTCTTGTGGATCATCTTCTTTTGCCCAATTATGAAGAGACCCAATGTTAGGACCATTTTCACGTGGTTCAAAAGAATACCATTTATCAAAACATACAGATTCATCGAATTTAGATGATTTCTTGGAAAACTCAATCCAATCATCCATTAAATCCCTCGAAATATTACGCAAGCAAATACCAACTTCTAACCATTTAGAATATTCATCCGATCTTTGTTGGGATAACATACCAATAAGAGATTGACACTCATAATAGACTTGATCAGTAATGCGTTCCTGTTTCAACTTGATGACCATTTTATCTTTTTTTTCAGTCGTCTTCTTAGTCTGTTGAATTTTGAGATGATCATAAAATAACTTGGGGATCTTCATCATTTCACCACCAAGATCTTCATATTTCGCCGTTGTTCCATCAGGTAATGTGTAAGTTGATGGAGGACAGATAATTAAACCTCCATCATTACGAACATCAACATGAGGTAATTCATCATCAAAAATTTTAGTTCCGCTTTTTCCTCCATTTTTGAATTCTGGGTCATATTTCATATAAAGATGATAACCATGATTTGTTTTTATTGTTCTGCATCCTTTGATAGATGGTTCTAATTGGCAAATCTTTTCATATGTGATAGGATCATCAATATCAATCACAGTTAAATGACTCATCTCACCTGTGATAATAGCATATCCATTTGAATCCTCATTGATATATGATCTAAAATTATCCTTGGTTATCTTGCTCCATTCGGGAAACTTATTTATCTTGTGTGTTTTACCATCTTTATTAACACTTACTAATGCTTTCATAGAAAAGGGAATAAATCCCTCATCTATTAGAGATTCAATCTTTTTCATTTTGGATGCCATTGTTTTCTGTTCTATATATATATAGAATAGAAAATAATTCTTATTATTTTTTTTATTTCATTTTTAAAATATATTTTTGTCCAAAAATATGATCCTTAATAGCGAATAAATGATCATAGAAATCTTGTGTCATCCAAAGACTACTTTTAAAAGGTACAGTTTGTATGAAATGATAAGGTTTAATTTTTCGTATCTCTTCATCAAATAACAATATGAAACGCCTAATATCACATCTATTCATATATTTACCTTCATGTGTGACATTACCGCAATTAATTGAAAAACCATCTTCACGAAGTAAGATGTTCATATGACACGTATCGATACAATAGATGATATATCTTACTTCCGCATTAAAAATATGATTTCTGAGTATGTATTCTACTGTTGCCATTCTATCATATATTGTCATGTCTAACTGTTCCAAAACATCCATATCATGATACCTTATTGATTTTAATATGAGATTATTCATTTCCATATCCATATCAGGACATCTCATTGGTTCTTGTGTTTCCATCATGTACTATAATATATGATAGAAAAAACATTCTAAATATATTTTTTTTAATTATATCCTAATTTTTGTTTGTTTCCTAATCAGTTCTTGAATCCAAAAATCAAGATTTTGTCCTTTTGAAAAGACAAAATTATATACTGAAATAATATCATTTTGACTAATAGTATAATGAGCAAAGAGATATTCAATGATCTTCCGAATATCTATGATGAACTCAAAAGGGTATCTTCTCAACCGACCTTCTTTTATCTGCTCCGCTCTCATCCAATCTACCAATTTATATTTAGTGTAACAATATGATTTGAGCCAAGGAAACATATTTGCCATACGAAGGTAATCCTTTAATCCTAAACGGACAATGGCATTAGGTAATACTGTCTTTATTATAAAAAAAGACATACTTATATTTTTTTCTGTCATGTATTATAAGTATATGATAGAAAAAAAATTTTAAATATTTTATAATAAATTAATCGTCATCAATTACTTTAATATTACCTTTCCAAAACCTAAAATGAATCATGTACGATTCTGAATCATTTGAATATATTGATGGAATCTTTTTCCATCCATAGGGTATGATACGATCTTCTGAATTATATGGTGAAGTGATGGCGATATAAGATTCATCCACATCACATTTATATAACTTGAAATGATCCAATTCAATCCATTTTGAATTATCAACGAATGAATAAGATCCCCAACTAATGGTTTCGGTATTAATTCCCAAAGATCTTAATATTTTTTTCGACCAGACACATTTACTATTAATTTTGAATTTTCTTTTTAAATTGCGTAAATTTTCTTCGGCACATGTATGGGTGGGATTCATATCCTGATAAAAGGTAGTACAAAAATCTTGAAATTCTTGTGTCATTTTCTGTTCTATATATATATATATAATAGAAAATTATTTCTTAAATAATATTTTATAAAAAAAATATTAATGTTCATTCGGATCTGATATTGGTTTACAAGTGATTTCTATTTTTCTCTTATGTATATAAACCCTTTTATAATTCCATCGAGGTCTATAACATCCATAACGATCGCAATAAATATAAGATTTTTCTCCTTTTTTCCGTTGTTCTCTTTCATCTCTTTCATCTTCTTGATATATTTCACTTTCCTCTTTGGTTTTTATAGCGACAAGAGATCTTGCTTCTTCCTCATCAGTGAAATAACCTTCTGTATCACTTGAATAATCAGAATATTCCCCTTGTTCTCTTGTTACTTTGAAAGCAGTATGCTCATCAATTGGTAATATCTTTTCTTCTTTATCAACAAGACTATATTCGTCATTCTCAACATTATATGCACATATCATTTTCTATTCTATATATATATATAATAGAAAATTATTTCTTAAATAATATTTTTTTAATCATCAGAATATACTTTTAGTATCCTAATAACATGCTTTTAGATCTTATCGATAGCACCAGAACTGTCAATCTGGACACCAGCGAATTTACGCATAATGAGAACAGCATTAGTTGGAGCACCCAGAGTTGAAGTAGTATCAACACGAAGATCCTTAGGATCGTTATTACGATGAGGAAGGATAGGATTGTAAATAGGTAGGAAGTACAAATGATATTGTGGATAATTGAAGAATGATACTGCCAGAGGAACAATATTAGTGCGATCACTACCACATGCCTTTCTGTATAGTACATAAGCAGAAGAATCCAATTGAGAAGAACCACTACCTAATGTTAGAGGAGAACGAAGAGGCATATCACTACCATAAATGATACTCAGAGAACTGAGTTGTCCATTGAAATATTGGATTGGATTGACACACACACTTCCACCAACAGTATTGGCAAGTGCTGGGAAACCAACAATTAGTTGTTGAACATCTCTTTGCCCAGTAGCCACCAATTGAGAATTGGGATTATATACAGTTGGGATGACGAAGTTCTCATAATAGGCAATGTTCTCAATTGTTCCTTGTTGCTTCTCGGCTGCAGTTTCAATAGTCTGAATTGCCTGCATCCTGCTAGAATCAAACATCATTTTGATACTATCAACATAGAAATAAAGACCACTTGCACCAGCCTGAGCACCACAAGAGAAACCAATTTGATTTGGAGTCTTCATAGTGAATTCGAAACGGAAACGATTACAATTAGTCCAAATGGCCGGATTCTCACAAGATTCGAAGAAATCACTGAGTGGGATCATCTTCTCATAATAAGTGATTGGCCCTGCTGTAACTGCGTTATCACCCACTAAACCATTAGCACCAGTCCAATTGATAGAACGGGTGGCAGATTCTGGTGAAATTGTGGCATTATCAAATTTGCTCTCAATACATGGAGTAAAGAAAGTCAGATCATTGTTTTCCATTGCATCCTTCTTATATTTTTGGAGATAACGAGCAGTACTGATATGAGACAATTGTCCAGCATTAATGTATTGTTCCACTGGTGTCTGTGCTTGATTTAGTTTAAGTGCTACTGTATTGAAAGCATACAGAGGATTCCATGGAATTGATGTGCCAACACCACCAGCAAGTGGAGCAATCGGAGGGCCTTTAAAGATCACAGGTCCAGCGGTAGTACGAACTTGAGCACAATGGTATTTCATATAGATATAAGTACCTAGCATGTTGGGTTTATAATCTGACCCTGCATAAACGTCGATGTAATGCAAAGACCCATCACCATTCCAGCATTGAGCACCCATATCAATTGTATTATCAGTCTTGACATAAGAACTGATAGCAGTGGCGGGAGGGATTTGCTGGATTTCATAAGCACGATTGGATTTATCAATCTTAATAGGTTTCTTGAGTAGATCATATCGAGAGTCATCTACATATTCAGTAAAAGCGTTGTTATCAAAAGGCATCTTGATTTGTGTTTGTATATATATATATATACAAAATATATTTTACAGAAGATAAATTTTTTGCCTTCCATAAATATATTTTGTATATATATATACAAAAATGAATGCTTATAGTCATGATGATTTGGCCGACTTGAATAATACATTTACTTTTAACGGTACATCAATGTCACCCTTTGGTGATATTGAATCTCTTAATGTCAAAGATATTCTTGAAAGAGAGATGGTCAGAGAAGAAACAGATAAGTCTGTACATGAATTTGTCAAAAATTCAACCGCTGTAAATAAAGGTATCAAAGCAATTGAAGCTGAAATGGCAGGACCTGTTAAAGCACAGCAAGGACAAACTGTTCCAGCATCCGGAACTGGTGCTGGTTCTCGTTTATTCAGAGTCAAACCTAAGGCACGTGGAGCATATAAGGGAAAATACCTATAATTTTATTTTCTACATATAGATCTATACGGTAAGATATAAGATATAAAATATGCCTCTCATCACAGGTCAAGAAGGAACAAAGAAATATTATAGTTGGGGGAAAGATGGGAAAAAATATTATTATAACACTGATACTGGTCGCAAATTAGCAAAGAAACGTGCTCTCAAACAAGGCGTCGCAATCAGTTATAGCGAAGGAAAACCTTTTTCACCACACTGAGCACATACGAAACAACACACTTTTCTTTTTTTTTGTTCTGCGACACAATCAATAAGACTAATGATAAACTTCTTTAATGAAATAGCATCGACTGGTATATTATCATCAAAACAGTTATCCATATAATAATGATATGCGATCCATATCAGTACGTCTTCATAATCTTCATATTTGAAATTATCGTTAGTTGACATATATATATTCGTCATACATTTATTTTGGTCAAAAAAAACATTTGACCAAAATATATATCTGATATACCATAATATATTATGATGATATTAGACTGAGAACGTGTATTGTCCACCAAAAACAACGAGTGTTGAATTGGGGAATGGATTACCAGCGGTTAGATATGAATATGTTACAGTTCCAGTTGTCGCATCAGCACCAAAATCACACATTCTTACGACACCAGCAATCTCAACAGGTATTAAAATGTGTATAGATTGTCTGAATCCAGCAGGCAATAATCCAGTAGAATAAATAATATCACTTGATGAAGTGGTTGCTGAAACGCGATTTATAATGATAGTAACCATCTTTCCCTGTTTGTATATATTAACAGGAGTTGATACACTAACAGCACCCAAAAAACTGGCCGAAGGACTAAAAGAAGAACTATATGTATTTGTTATGGAATCATCAACATATTTCTTTGTGGCACAATGAAGATCAGCAGTTGGAGCAATAGTAGTTAAATGTCCACTTATGGTAGCATCGGCAACTGATGATGTCAAACTGAATCCTCCCGTAGTTGTCAGTGAACAATTACCAGATGAATCTGAATGGAATGTTGAAATTTTCGAAACATCTGCTATGCTATGAACAATCATATCATCACCAGTATGTAATTTCTTCGCTATACCGCATCCTCCAAGAATTATAGATGATCCAGTTGATGGAGATGATGAATCGGTTATATTACTGACTTGTAATGTAGCGGTGGATGCAATATTAATGACACCAGAAGACGCAATGGTAGTAACACCAGTTGAATCAGTACTAATATTACAAACTTTGGAAGTATCCTTGATACAAGGAACAGTAAGCATATCAGCTGATAGAGCTCCATAAATAGACATTGCACCGAGAGTATCATAAGAATATGCTCCACTAAAATCTTCTCCATTATGTTGAAGTGTTGGGAAGAATACCAAATCACGGAATTTGACATTGGTAATAGTAGAACCACCACTGACAGCGATACGTATACGTGATCCATAAGTAGCAGTAGTTGGTGTAACAACAGTTCCCATAAGCACTCCATTGATATAACAATAACTATTTGCTCCATTATTGAGATCATAATCAAGTTCAATAACATATTCAGTTCCAACAGTTGGATTCAATGATAAAATAGGTGTATTGATTACCGTTGCTCCTGTATTATCAAGCACTTTGAAAAACCACGCCCATGATGCTCCAAGAGAGATACCAATTGAATTATTAGATCCACCGCTCCCATACATTCGGAACAAATAAAAACCTGCGGTTAACGATCCAGTTACTACAAATTTCATTCTGAGAGTTCCTTGTAAAATATCAGTTTCTACTGATGGTGTAATGGCATATCCAGCAATATCACCCGAACCACTGACTACATTACAATAACCACCACTAATCGTACCGGTATGTGAGGTTGATAGACATCTAATACCATCATCTCCATTCAATATGGTAGCAGTAAATGAATGTTGTAATGGTGCAACCAATGTTGCTCCTGTAATCACATTACTTGGATTAGTTGCTGAACCTGTTGCTGTAGTGATTAATCTCAAACATTGTCCAGTTGTTAAATCCTCAATGACAGAAGTAGTCATAGCAGGAGCGTTGAATACTGGTCCAGTTGAAGTCAATGCTAAAGTACCGGTGGTGGTCAATGATAAATTTCCAGATGTATTAATATTAATAGTACCAATCTTGGTCTGATCTGTGATACAATGAGCTACGATATTATCTCCAACATGCAATTTCTTTGCAATACCCATGCCCCCAAGATTAATTATAGCACCGGAACTTGTTGAAGTTGAATCGGTTGTGTCATTAAATGTAAACACAGAACCAGCCTTACAACTGGAATTTGCTGTACCAATCTTCAATATACCTGAATTTCCAAAGAAACCAATATCAATACGCTGAGTTGGTAGTGTATCCCCATGCATATATTGGAAATAAGCAGTAGAAGCGGTATTCTTACCAATCAATATATTAACTGTATTGCCGGCTGTGATAGCAGGATTAAATGCTTGTACTGCGAAGAACGTTGGAGTAGAAGCGATTTTGACACTTTGATCTAAATATGAATCAATATCAGCATGAGTCAAAGTACCAGCTCCTATTAGAGATTGATGTTGAATTGAATTTCCATTATTAACCCATGCTATCCCGTTATATGTAATAGTCTGATCTGGGTTAATTAATCCACTGCGACAATAAAGAGTCCAACCTTCCGTTGGAATAATTTCGACCCAATTACTGGTTGAAGAAGCCCATTGATAAATATAATTGGTAGTAAATATACCTGAGGTTACAGTAGAAATATATCTATCACCGTCAGATGGAGAGACGGGTGGCGACGAAAAAAGATCGAGAAAAGAAATAACTTCTTGATGCCATGAGATAGATTTAGTTACCAAATCATCAACATATCCTTTATTTGTTATATCCGCACTAACATTTGGCAAAGCACTACATTTAATAGCATCGAATGTTTTAGTTCCGGCAAATGTTTGATTAGATGTAGTAACAGCACCAGCCTCCAAAGCACTGGCATAAAGAATACTAAGATCTTTTCCATTCCATTCCATTGGATAGATAGCATTAAATGCCGTAATACCACCATTAATTGGTTGGTCTGATTCCAAACAATCATCTTGTGGGTAAACAATTGTCATCAATGATTTATTATATATAATAGTCAAGATTTATTTTTTGCTCGTATTTTCACAATAATTTAGATGCCTCCTAATACCTCTTTTGGTATAATATCCAAGACATAGATGGCAAATGACAATCTCTCGTCCTCGACTATCATACATTACTTTTGGTGGTTGATACGGTGAGGGTGATGGAGGAGACGATGAACGACGTTGACGAAAGAGAATTTGCCATTCTCGATTATTATCTAAATTTAATTGGTGAATTGGTGGTGAATAAGGAAGAGGTGGTGAATAGGGAGGAGGTGGTGGTAAATCTATCATTTGTGTGGGAAAGATGTCTTCCAAACAACCGATGTAATAAGAAGGTGGAGAACTCATTGTGCTAAATAATATTTTAAATATTATTAAGAATTAAATCATTTTTTTATTATATATTTATATATTATATAATAAAATAATTCAAACATCCTTATTTTTGTTCCCGAATCAGTTCCCGAATCCTAAATCAGTTCCTAAATCACACTTTTAGACATATTTTATAGAGCAAATCAAAGGGAAATCCTCATAAAAGTCGATAATAACATCTAAAATGATCATTTTAGATGTTATTATCGACTTTTATGAGGATTTCCCTTTGATTTGCTCACTTATTTTCTTCCTAAATCACAATATTTAGAGTTGATATAGGATTCGGGAACTGATTTGGGAACAAAAACAAGGGTGTTTGAATTATTTTATTATAAAAATAAAATATTATTATATATAGATGTCATTCATCATTTGATTTATGATTCATAAATCAAATTGTAAAGAATTATTTTCTTGATTATAATATATAATCAAGAAAATGTCATTTTTCGGAGGTTTGTTTTCAGGAGGGGCACAAAAGATTGATGATACAAGTGATGAATACTTTCTCAGTGACATTAAGAAGACCCATCTTCTTTCTGACAATTCTAAATTAGTCTATCTGACTAAATTGGGTATTGTACAGAATGAATTCTTTGAGAAACCAGTCTCTATTTGGTGGGTAATTAATAATCCAATCCCTTTTAAGAAGGCACTTCTTTCTTTTGGTCAAAAGCATACCGGAAGACTAACAGGATCGCTTTCTCCAAGTACCATGTCGCAATATATTGTCCCTTTCATTTCAATCATCAATAGTCATAGAGAATTACAAGAGAAAGATCCTGAACTATTACATATTTGGAAGATGCTCAAAGCAGAGGTTCAGAAACCGGTTGAAGATCATTATGATAGCAACCAACCAAATGAACAACAATCAAAAGCAATGATGACTCTATCAGAAATTAGTAAGATTCGAGATGTTCTACCAGATGATAGTGAAGCAAAACTAATTATTGCTCTCTATACGATGATCCCACCAGTCAGAAATAATTTCTATCATGTGCGTTTATACAAAGAACAACCGAAAGATGATGAGGATAATTATATGGTCTTAAATGATGATCCAGCATTATATCTCAACAAATACAAAACTGCCAAACATTATGACACCATCAAAATAGAGCTACCTGATCAATTAGTCGATTTGATTCACAAATCACTGGATCGTAATCCAAGAGAATATCTTTTTGTTAATAAAAAAGGTTTACCATACGAAAATGCCAATACTTTCAATAAATGGGCAAATACTATTCTAAAAAGGGTGCTCAAAAACCCCAATTTCAATTTGACTATGTTCAGACACATTTATATCAGCGATCCAAGTGTTGATTTAATTCATAAAAATAGAGGACAGCGAAAAGAAATAGCTCATGATATGGGACACTCGACAGACACACAAGATAAATATTTGTGGAAATAAAATATACGTATAAATATATATGTCACAAGAGGAAAAGAAAGCAACGTTCGAATTACGTTCAAATCAAGATGAAGCAGAACTTATCAATATGCTTAAAAAACTCAAATTTGAATTAGTCCTTGATGATACAGTCAAGGATATTCTACCAATTTCTAAATTGGTCTGTCAAACCAAAGCAGAATATATTGCCATTAGAGACATTCGTCTGAGGAAAGAGAATGATGAATTAAAGTATGTGAATGCCAGTGCTAAGTGATTATAAAAGTAAAAAAAATATGTATTTGTTCATTTATTAAAATTATATTCATTGAATATAATTTTAATAATATGTGATTTGATAATAGAGCATGATTTACATGAACTCTAATTTGTAAGCAATTGAAACTAATCTATCATAATCAGTTGTATTTTCCACACATAACTCAAATTGTTTGGGAGTTATATTACAAATATAATATGATAAACCACCATATTGATCATTACATAGTACTTGAACGAAAGGGATATATTGTTTATCCTTTTCCAATGGTATGTTTTCGACAGTACAAATACCTCCCATACCAGCAGGTATTTTTATAGGTGATGTTTTACCACAAATTTCCTTCTTTTCTTTCTTAGTATTACCTGATATTTTATACAAACTCACTTTGTTTTCTGCCATGATATATATTATGATAAGATTTTTAATTTATAAAGTTACGATCTCTACTTCCAATAGAAAACCACCATACATGAAAACGCAATCATTACCAACTCCATTACGAATAGTTACATCATATCCTTGAATAACTGATGGGATTGATGCTTGCACTAATGGAGTTATCATACCTGTTGTACCAGATGGCCAAACTATTTCAGTGGTGGTGGCAGTAATCGGAATACGACACAAACAATTGCTAACTTGTCCATTAATCCATCGAGTACCTTGAATACATGACATAAATACTTCAACGTAAGTACCTTGAAAATCTAATTGCGGTGCTAATGTGGCGGTAGTAATACCATCAACAATAATTTGACTATTGGCTAAGGTATAACCAAGTGTCTTGTAAATCTGAGAAACACCAAAATCAATACCTAATTTGACACCTAATGCTAATTTAGTACTATCTAAACCAACGTAAACCATTTGAGTGGCAGGATTGTAATTCAAATCATACCCTGGATCAGCATTGTTTGTCCACCAACCTAATTGACTGGCGACATTATTAATACTATCATTCAACATGGCAATCGTATAAACGCCAGTTTTCAATTGACATGTGACCCATGTCGCACCACCATCATTTGAGAGATTAATTTGAGTGTTGTTAATACCTCCATAAGAAAAAATATTGGGTATTTCAGGTGACATTATGGCACGAATAACACGGAACGCCATCTTCTTATTGGGATCAAAATAGATAGGTTGCTGTAATTGGACAGTTCCATTTCTCACACCAAAAACTGTTCCAGAAGGATCTGTGGTCGATTTGTAATCAAGTAATACGGACATCTCTAATATATATATTGAATAGATTTTAGTTTTCCCAAAAATTTTATGTAGTTCTAATATATATACATTAAAGATGCCCACTAAAATAGAAACGTTATCCGCTGAAATCATTCGCACTTTGGTTCATCAGGGTTCTATTACTAAGGGAGAAGAACCAAGTGAAGTAATTACTGATATTAGTGACAAAATTGTTGTTCAATTTCCCAATTGGGATCATTCTACTGGTAAATGGATTTTGGATACTGATTCAAAAAATAGGATAAAAGTAATGATTAGTAATCAGGAAGGAGATTTGGCAACTCATGTTATTCCGGTGGAGGATTTACCTTCCAAGAATATTTTAGCGTTTGTCATCAGAATATTATCATCATTTTTCGGTGAAAAAACACAAAGAGAGACTCGTCTCAAACAATTAGTACCTGTTGAAAAGATCAATGAAGTTTTTAATACCATCAAAAAAGCATTAGAGTCAGAAGGAGGGACAGTTCAAATCTTTGATTCTGCTGGTAATGTATTGGTTCATGCTAACAATGAGAAAGATGCAGAAGAAGCATTGATCCATTTGCTCGAAAGTGATATGTCATCAGGTATTAAATCACCAACTTCTTTCATTGGAACTAAGGCATGTATGGTTTCGCTCAAAAAAGATACAGATAATTTACCTGTATTAACTTCCACTTTCTTGACTTTAACTAAGGATCTAGATTTGAAAAAAGAAAAGGATCGCATCAAATATTACAAACTCAAAGAGATGAGTGAAAAAGGTTTTACCAGTGAAGATCTAAGACAGTTAGCAAAAGAAGCAATTGAAGAAAAGGGACACGATTTAACTGATTCTAATAAACCGATAGGTCAAATGATCGGTCGCAAATTAGGGAGAACAGGTATCAAAGAAAGAACTAAAGTCTATTCATTAAAAGATTTGGAAAAGTTGAAAAAATTCGCTAAATCAAAATATCTGTGATATATCATCAATTGAGGATATTAAAAAGTATATTGTGAGGATAAAATAAAATTTAAATATAATAGAATTATTTTTTTCTAATCCTATTATATAACAATGGATTATAATAATACACTATTGGGATATTTCGATCCTTTTTTAAAGGATCGAATCTTCACTGCTTCATATCGTAGTTCTTTTAATCAAGTCATCAAACAATTAGAGAATTATCAATACTATAATATTCTTCATGAAAATAACTATTATTATGTAAAATCTCATAGACAACAATTGACGGATAAACAAGATACACAAAGTATATTAATAAATATGATCCATCTCGCCGATGAGAATATTTTAATTAAAATTGGAGATAGATTATATCAACCTGATCGTGGTAATTATGGTGGCAGAAGGCATCGTAGGCCTGATTTCGTTAATGATCACCATGACAAATATATTTATTCTAATATTAATGATATGCATCATTATAGAATTACCGTGTGGTTAGGTTTTCTGATTAATGATCAGAAAACCTGTTTTATTAAACCCAGTAAAATTAAATCATTCAAGGAGGACAAATTTGCCTTGTTGACGAGATTCGATTTGCTTTGATTCAATTTAAGCGTCCTCATGTTGTACTTGTTTGATTTCTGCTTTAACTATATCAATATCAAGTTTATATTTGTCCAATAGATAATCTGCTACTTCATTCTTAGTTAATGATTTTTGACGAGGTTTGGATGATTCTTTACGAGGTTTAGGTGCTGGTTTTTGCATTTCTTCGATTAAAGTCTTACGATCAAGGGGCACTTTTCTCTTCTTATTCATTTTAAGAAGAACAAAGTCCAAGATCTGAGTATCAGTGAATTGTGACATATGATGTTGGTGGATTATATATTCTATACATACAAAAAAATTTAAAAAAACACACGATCTGATTTAATACATACCACCTTTCTTTCCTTTTCCCTTTCCTATATCCATATTCATATCTTTACCGATTGTCAGATCTCCATCAATCCCCTTTGTTTTACCTTTCCAAAGTGATGATGCTTTAACCAATGCTTCTTTATAACTACATCCTTCTTTTTTTTGTACTCCTTTGACAAATTCGATCCACGGTGATGCCATTTCTTATTTTTCTATAATATTGGAATAGAAAATATTTTCATTCTATAAAATACATTTTCCGATCAGCATTTTCTTTTTCCACCAGCAATCCTGACAATATTTGATCTTCATATCTATTATTTGATGGCAGTCTGGGCATACCTTATCGGTAAGAGATACCTTATCAACATTAGGTTTCAGTTTGATAATGGTTTTCTTAGGTGTCCCAAACATTGGTTCTGGTTCTGGTGATCGTTCTGGTACATTCATGGAATTGATATATAAAATAAGTTCATTTTTTATTTTTAATTATATAAAAAAATTAAAATATTATTATATATTATAGATTATGACATTCAGTTTAAAAATCAAATATGCTAAGGATGGAAAAGATATTGAAGAAAATTATGACTCCCTCTTAGAATGTGCCAAGCATTATAAGATACCATATAATTCGTTGATTTGTTTAATTGCTGGATTACCGAGAGACGATTCACCTTTCCCAGAAGATGCCGTTTTCATTCGCACTGAACATATTAGGAAAACTAACTTCTACAAGAACTATTGGCATTGTGATGTCTGTAATGTTGATATTAAAGGTATTTCACAAGCATTTCATTTAGTTTCAAGAAAACATAATAAAATGGTAGAAGCGAAGAAATTACCAAATTTTGAACCTGCTCCTCTTCATCCAAGGTATCGTTATCATAATGATGCGAATCCAGATATGAAAAAGATTTAAATTTGATCAGATCAAGTATAAAAAGGGTGCTCAAAAATGTGAGAAAAAAATCGCTCAGATTCAAAATTTTGACAAGCAACCCTCACTTTTCTATTTAGTAAAAATGGCGTTGCTTGTCAAAATTTTGGATTTGAGCGACCTTGTATATCATCAAAAAGTTTGGATGTTTTGATGATCTACATTCGATATATATTTTTGTAGAAATTACATGATACCTTTGGCTTTACCCCATTTGGTAATAATGTTAATATTATTGGAAGTAGGATATTTGTCAATACCTTTCTGAATGATACGGTCGAAAGTAGTGGGAGTTAGAGATTTGAAATGTTTGTTCATTTTGAGAGCAAAATAACAGGCATACCAACCACATAACCAAGATTTCAAATGTTGAAAATCTTCTTCATTGGCATAGAGTTTGGTATAACCATGAGTGTATCCCCAACTTCTTAATTCACTGGGTGGATAACCATTTAAATCAGTTCCAAAAGGATCGACATAATAAATATATGGTTTTTTGAGACAGAAACAACACCAATGTGTTCCTGTTCCTGTTTGACTATCTTGATTATAGACATAAGCACCTTCTTTGAGATCAGGAGGTAAAGCATCACGCATAAACCATTGTAATTTCAACTTCTCTATTTCATTGGAAGTTAATTGTTTGTAAGGATATGTATCATAATCTTTGTCATCATCATCTAATCCCTCGTTAGACGAACTGACCATGCTCCTCCTTTTGCTGTTTTTTTTTTACCCACACCATAAATCGGATTACCAAATCGATAACCCACAATTTTACGACCTGCTGGATTTTCCACTTCGAATGATGGTTCTGTTTGAGCACGTCTTTCTGATGCTAATCTCTTACGAAGAGCACTATCACTTTGACCTGATGGTAATTCTAATTCTTCAATGGCAGAAGTGGATGTTTTACGACGTGGAACAACCGCTTCTTCTTCCTCTTCACCTTTCTTTGCTCTAACTTCTGGTTCTTCACCAGTCAATTTCTTACGAGCATATTGTGCGATCTTATTTGATGCTAATTCTGCCAGTTCTGGGGCTTGTTTCTCTGCTACTGAGGTGATTTTACCCAAGACATTCTTACCAATCTCTTTGACTTTGGGATTACTAAATATATTCTTGACAATGGGAGCTAATTTACCGAAGATATTCTTAACACCAGACCACAATGATCCGACAATTGAGCCACCTTTTGCCAAGACTTCTGGTGTGACTTCTTGATCCATAATTTGAGGGAAATTCTCATCAATCTCTGCCATAAGATGCTCTGGTGAAACACCTGTTCCTTTCAAAGCAGTTTTCAGATGTCCAAGTAATAGAGGGGACAAGAGATGACCCATCAGTAATTTATCTTGAACACCTGATCCAATCTTTCCTGTCATAATGGAACGATAGGTGGCACTTCCACCAAACAATTTACTCATTTTCTTATTCATGAATGCTTGTGGAATACCAGATCCTACTGCTTGCTGACTAATATCACGATAGAAGGAAGAAGCAGAAGACAAATTTGGATGTCTGGTGAGGAAGACTGGTTGCATCATACCTCTTCCTCTTTTTCCACCCTTACCAAAAAGTGCTGGCAATAATGATGCTAACATCAAAGGAATTTGGAAAAATCCACCTTGTGGTGGTGATAGATAACCTCTGCCAATAGCATTGGGTGCTCTTAGATAACCCATACCTTGGGTTGATCCGTAAATTTCATCTGCCATACCTTGCATCATTTGTTGTTTGGCATTTTCTTTTGCTCTCAATTGATTGAGTTTAGTATTTTCTTCATCATCTTCATATTGCCATTCTGGATTTAAGTCTTTGAGTAATGCTTCTTCTTGACCATATACTTGTGGACGTGCTTTTTTCATGTTGCTATATAATATACTTCACATATATTTTTTTT
>Ga0172381_10003188_pt1 | contig 17546 bp, 18 predicted proteins | sample Leawel6488metaG_FD_119754 | JGI IMG/M metagenome (GOLD analysis project Ga0172381, IMG submission 119754) | Leachate microbial communities from a municipal landfill in Southern Ontario, Canada - Leachate well 64-88 metaG | ecosystem: Engineered > Solid waste > Landfill > Unclassified | place... | reverse complement strand
CAAAATCGTTATATCTTAGGCCTAGCTTACAAACATCTCCCAGTTTATTTTGCTTCATGGATTAAAGCCTGGTGGGATAACGAACTCGACGACTATAAGTTTGGTGTTATTCACCCAGAGTTAATGAAATGTGATTGGACTTGTGCCACTCATAATGTCGATGATATGAAATGGGTGATACAGAAAGTACCATACACTGTCCAAGAAGTAATGATGAAATTTCCCAAAGCTAAGGAAGAACTTAAAGCCCAACTAGAAAAAGATGGTTTAATGCCTGGAGGTAAAGAATCTTGGTATGCCATGGCAACTGTGATTAAAATAAGTGAAGTTTGGTTTCACGAATATAGACCAGCAGAAGACGGTAAAGTTCAAAGAATAGACGGATTAGTGTGGAAATATAAAAAAGTTATTTTACGTAAGATGAAGAACCCTAACTTTGATTATGAGGGAGAGACAAGGTTTTTTGCTTATGATGATATAAGTGATGAAAATACTAAACGGGCTTTGAATGAAGGTGAAATGTCTCAGATATTAATGACTGGAGAATTACCAGGTAATGTTGTTGAAGATAAGGTTTATCATAACTATTTTAGATTTCCTCGAAAACCATTTTATTTAATGGGATATGACCAATGGGGTAGACAACCTTACGATGAAACTTCATGGATAGAACAGAACTTACAAAATCAAAAGTCATTGGATAAACGAGGTAAGCAGATTGAAGAAACACTAGATAGTCGAGGTCATCATATCTTTAGTAAGAGTGCTATGACCCCAAGTGATGTTGAAGAACTTGATTTGAACGACCCAAATGTAGATTTAAGCGTTGAGGGTAATGTCAAAGATGTCCATGATTACATTGCCCCAGAACGTCCAAGTAAACAAGAATTTGATGAGATAACTAATTTACGTAATCGAATGTATGCTGTAGCTCATTCTCAAGCTGTTAGAGGAGAAATCAAAGCCGGTCCAGCTACTTCTAATCAGATAGCCAGAGAAGGAGACTTTACATCTGCTGATGATATGGTTGAAGATACTATTAATCCAGCAGCACAATGGATGGCAGATTGGGCAATGCAATTTATTAAACTTCGTTATACCAAAGACCACTTTAGGTGGATAATGGGTATTGCAGGTGACATGGTGTGGCAGAAATTAAATCGTAATATGGTCATAGAAGGTATGACAATCAAGATTAAAGCCTCTGGTACAGACAAACTTAGAGCTCAAAATAATGCCATAGATATGGCTAAAATGCAAATGACTGACCCTTATACTTTCTATGTGGATATGGGATTAAGTGACCCAGAAGGTAGGACAGAAAAAGTTATTTTAGCTAAGACTGACTCAATGGCTTATTTACAAAAAGTAGTTAAAGGATTAAACAGTTCCGAGGCTTTGGCTCAAGCGTTAGCTAATCAAGAACTTCCTAGCCCTCCAGCTCAACAACAGCAACAGCCTCCAGCTAATCCAGTAACAATGCCAGGGGGACAACCTACCGGAGGAGTGCAAAATCCAAATCCAACCAATACTAGCCAAATTCCCCAAGTTCCTATTAATCAACCACAAGGAATTTTATAAAATGTTAAAATATAATTATGGAAGATAAAGTTTGGAACCCAAAAATGGACTATCTAATGGATATAGGCGTGAACGAAAACATGGATAAATCCACCAAAAAAGAACTTAAAGGCACTAAAATAGGTAAAATAATTAGCGAAGATGATGATAGAGAATGTCGGCTATCAGTCTTTGATACTAAAGTTTTTGATTTAGTCACTGCAGTTCAAGACAAATACACTGAAGGAGAGATAGATTTAGATGAAGCCATGGATTTATTAATGGAAGGTTTCAAGGAATTTAAAGGTCACGAGAAAGAATACCTCAAAGAAGCCGAAGAGGAATACGAAGATGCAGAGGAGGAAGAAGATGATTAAACCACCTATTATTGGTTAATGTTATAATACATTATATGAAAACTGACATACAGGAAAAAAAAGAGGACGTAGTTAATTATGTTCATGGTCGTTCTATTAGACAAATCGCTAAAGATATTGCTAATAAGAAAGAAGAACCAATCAAGAATGAAAAACTTGATGAAGTAAAAGAAGAAGCTGATAAGATAACTAAGACAAAGAAAGAAGAAAAACAAAAGGAACGAGAACAGAGAGACGAGGAAAGACTTAAAAAAATATCCGAAGAGACTGCTACTAAAGTAGCCGAGGAAACTAAAAAAGCTTTTGATGATAAAGTAAAAGAGATTTTAAACAAAGACACTCCTGATATAGACAAACAAAAAGAACTTGATGAATTAATTCCTATCTGGGAAAAAGAAGAAAGATTGCCTACTGACTACAAAGAATTAATAGCTGAAAACTTAAGAGTTACTGAAGCTAAATGGGAACAGAAAGAACGTGATAAAAAAGAACGTGAAGAACAAGAGACTAAATCTCGTCAAGAAACTGAGAGAGTTGAAAAAGAAAAAGAACAAGAGAATACCAAAAAAGCCGAAGAAGAAAAGTTTAAAAACTTTCAACAAGCTATTGTTGCCGACTTAAACGATTTATATGATGCTAATTTATTACCTCGGCCTTCTACTGTAGAAGAAATCAACAATGAGGCTACGACTGATGAAAAAGCAAAAGAAACTCAAAAATTGTTAAAGTTTGCAGTTGAATTAAATACTAAACTTAGGGCAGAAGGGAAAACCCCTATTTCATCTGTCGCTAAAATATACTTCTTACACTATAAACCAAGTCTTGAAGGTAAGCCAAAAGATGACCAACCAGCTGGTAATGATGCTCCTATCTCAGGTGCAAGTAACGCTCCTAGTGGCGAGACTACCAAAATTAACTTAGGAAGATTAAGAAATGAAACTTGGGCACAAACTAAATTCAGAATAGCTAGAGAAAATCTTAAAAAGATGATAACTCGATAGTTATCCCCCTTGACATTACATTATCGTTGATGGGATAATATTACAGTTATTAAAAAATAAACGGACATACCGCCAGTAAAACGGCGGTATTTTTATTATAAAAAAACAAAAATATGAAAAAAGAAATGTTTTCCAAAATCTTAGTTAGATTCTCACCCGATGGTATTGCTACTCCGTCACGTGTAGATGTATTAGGCAATCGTGAACTCTATACTAAAGTTGTTGACCAAATTTTAAATTTTCCTTCTTTATACTCTCGATTGGTTTCTCAAGGTTCACCTTTTGAAGGCAAAACTGAAGATGTCACTTACGATATCGCTGCAGATACTCAAGGGCAATTTTTCACTTCTTTGGAAACATTAAACAGTTCAGCGGTTTCTACTGCTATCACTGGTTCTTATGCACACACTGCTTACACTCAACCAATCGTTTCTATTATGTTGGAATCTTTCGCTAACGTTGGTTCTCTCGGAATAATCAATCTTGATACTTATAAATATGAAAAAGCTGCTGCTACTGCTATGGTTACTCTCGGTGCAGCTATCTATGGTACAGGTGATGCTAATAAACCACTAGGTTTAACCGCTATCATTGATGATGGTACTAATGTTGGTACAATCGGTGGACTTTCTCGTACTACTTATAGTGCTCTTACTTCTACTCTTACTGCTTATTCAGGTGGTAAATTAACTCTTGGACAAATGGCTTCTCAGTATGATTCATGTTTAGCTCCAGGTGCTGCAGAGGAATCACCAAATGTTGGTTTCACTACTTCTGCTATTTTCTCAGATTACGAACAATTACTCACTCCATTTGTCAGACAATCTTATGCTGAAGTTGGTTACGACAAGATGAGAACTCGTGATAAATTCGCTTCTCGAAATGTCGGTGAATTAAAATCAGCTGCTGGTTTCAATGCTCTTTCTTACAGAGATACTTACCTTATCAGAGACTACTATGCTACTGCACAAATGCTCTGGTTTATGAATGAAAAATACTTTGAATGGAAAGGTCGTTATGAAATTCCAGAAGAATACAAAGATGTACTCGAAAGAGTTGATTTTGGAAACTGTGAAGCCTACGAAGGAACTGGTGCAATCGCTATTGAAACTCCAAGTGAATGGAATGGTTGGTTCTATCAAAAACCTCTTACTATCCCAGATCAAGCTGGACGAATTGCCCGATTCTACTGTATTGGTCAATTAATTCCAACTTCATTCCGAAGGCATTCAAAAGGTACTGGAATTACAGGAGTATAAATATTTATTAAATTAATTATAAAAAAATATGAAACTAAATAAAATAAACGAAAGATACTCAATGATTGGTGCTCCTGTCATGTTATCAGGGCAAGACCTTTACACTTCCGATACGGTCAAGAACCACCCAATTGGTGCTCTTGGTTTCTCAGTTGACGGGAAAATGTTCCGATACGCTTTAAATGGTGGTGCCGCTTTAGTTAAAGGTAATCTCTTACAAGAATCTGCCGAAGATACTACATATGAAAATATGGCTATTGGTACTGCTGCTGTCGCTGGACAAAATTACTTACAAGTAACTAATGGTACTGCTACTATTACTTCCGAACAATTTAAAGATGGTTCAATCAGTGTCTATACTGCTGGAACTGTGGCTCTTGGTGATGAATATACTATCACTGGAGTTACTGGAACTCTCACTACTGGTGGAGCTTTGCAAGTCTCTCTTGATAGACCTGTGAGATATGCTTATACGACATCTGCTAAAGTTAATATGAAGAGAAGCCCATGGAGTGGAATAATCCAATATCCAGCTACTACTCCTACTGGTATGCCAGTTGGTGTAGCTGTTTATGAGTTACCTCTTGGTACTTATGGTTGGGTTCAATCTCATGGTGTTGGGACTGCTCTATCTGATAATTCTACTTTTGCTGTTGGTTCACAACTTTCTCCATCTCTTGCTACTGCGGGTGCTGTTGGAGTAAATGTTGCTGGTACAACTCACGGTATAGTTGGTTGGGCAAGACAAGCTGCTGCTTCCACTCATGGAATCAGTATCTTCTTACAAATTGACTAATTAAAAGTTACTTAAAAATATATGCCAGAGAAATTAGAAAAAATATTACCAGGATTAAATGGTCGAGGTATTGGTACTGATGAAGCTGTTGAATTAGGTTCTACTCTTTCTGTCATTGGTGCTATTACTGCTACTGGTGGAGTTGCTGGTGCTGTCAGTGGGGCTGTCTCTGCTACGACATTAAATGCTAGTGGTTTAACAAAAACACCAAATCCTGTCTTACAACAAACAATTACTGATGTAGATGCTCAAAATGCTACTCCTACCATTGCTCAGATTTTAGGTGGTATTGTAACTCATAATTCTAAAACTGGTGCTGGTACGGCTACTGTTCCCACCGGAACTGCTATGTCTGCTGGGATAAGTGGAGTTGCTGTTGGTTCTACTATCAAATGGATGTATTACAATCGTGGAAATCAAACTGTTACTATCACTGCTGCAACCGACCATACTTTGGTTGGTGGTACTGCTGCTGTCACTACTGGTAAATGGATGTCTATTATAAGTGTCTGCACTGCTGCTAACACTTGGGTTTCTTACTTACAAACTTTAATGTAAGTCTATGATTCACTCATATATAACTGATGATACTGCCACACAAGTATTTAGTGGCTATGTTAAAAAGGCAATAATTCAAGTTAATGCTGCTTTAACAGGTTCAATCAAGGTTATAGATGGTACATCAGGAACAACTGCGAATGTAGCCACTATTACCAATCCTACCGTCGGTTCGATATATGAGTATTGGGGTTTAACCAATGGTTTAAGAGTAATTGCTTCCGGTGCTTGTGATATAACTGCTTCTGCTGATTTGTCTCGTGGTGGTGTGTGATATAATATCTTTAGATAAGTAATTATCTATTATAATTTATATCAAACATGACTGACATACAGCAACCAAATCCAGACTTACAAAAAGCGTTAGAAAAAAAACACACTTTAGAATTAAGTCTTAAGCAACTTATTTTCATTGAAACCGTCCTGACTAAGATACAATTCGTTTATACTGATGCTATTCAAGCCATTCCAATCGTTGACCTAATTGACCCAATCGTTTCCCAAGAAATTCCTAAACCAGCTCCAATGCCTCAGCCTGAAAAACAGGAGGTAATTCAATGAGCAGTTTAACTCCTACTGAATTTGAAATTAAACACGCTTCTGAAGTTGAATTGGCTAAACGTGAATTAGCCAGAAAATCATTAGATACAATCCGAATTTATAACCCCCTTGATAGAGTTTTCAAATATATGTTTGACGGTTATTGGCATAGAGTAGACCCAAAAGCATATGATGAAGTACCTCGCTATCTAGCCAACCATTTCTTCAAGAAAATCTGTGATGAAATGATTAATGAACAGATTATGGTTAAGGGAGAGGAACTTAAAGCCTTAAGAGAAAAACAAATGGGTAGACAATTCCTTGATAAGTATGATGAGAACGTTGAAGTATGGAATAAAGTACCTAAGAAAGACGATGAAGGTTTAATCAATGAAATTAAAAAAGTCGTTATTATCGGACTTGTTCGTGAGTATGGGATTGATGATATTCCAGAAGAAGCAAGAGTTCCAGATGCTCCGATTGACTTCAGACCAGTCCATGAAAGAGTCATGGACGAAATCCAGAGAATACCAGATGATGCCGAAGTTGATAAATTAATGGGTAAAACTAAGGAAATTCCTTTATACATTAGTAAAAAAGACCAAGAAAAGTTAGATAAAGAAAAATTAGCCAAGGAGGTAAAAAATGAAGAATAATCTAAGACAACAAGTCTCTCAAGTTCTCGATACTCTTATTCCCGAAGGACAATGGGATAAGTACGTCGATATGTTAGATAGGGAGGGTAAATTTACTCGAAAGAGTGAATTATCTATCATTTTACTTTTGTGTAAACAAATAGAGGTTTTAGAGGATAAAATAGAGATTTTAGAGTCTAAAAAGAAATGATACCTGATAAACCAGATATAACCCTTACTCCAATTTATAACCCAATGAAAGAGGATTTTGTCTGCCAATGGGAAATGGTTAATTATACTGTCCCTTCTAGGACTATTCAAACATTCCCTAAATGGTTAGCAGACCATATTGCTAAACATCTCGCTGATAAAATGGCCAATGCTGATGAAACAGGTATTCATCACGAAGATAAAATAAACAGATATTTAGAACAGATTTACGTAAAATTATGAATAACTTAGATTTTTCTAAATTTCCTAAAATTGTGCCTGAAAATAATGGTGAAAATACTCAAGTTTTAAGTAAATTAGCTGATAACGTAAAATCACTCACTGTAAGCCTTTTAAACGCACTAGAAGAATATAACAGCCAGATTGTATCGGTTGATAATAAAAGAAAACTTTTAGAGGACTTAGAGAAGTCACTAAATGACAGAGAACTAGATATCAATGAAAAAGAAACTAAAGTCTATACTTTAGAAGATAAGCTTAAACAAGAGAAAGAATACATTGCCAGAATGAATAAAGACCTTAAGGAAAAAGAGTTAAAAAATGAATCGGATAAAAAATATCTCGACGAGATTAAAAAAGAAAAAGAAACCCTTGAGGAAAAGAAAGCAGAATTAATTATACAAGAAACTAAAACAAAAGAAGAAATCAAAATTCTTAGCACACTCAAAGAAAAAGAGAAACTTATTGAAGATAGAGAATCAGTTGTTGCTAAATCAGAAGCCGTTGATGCAGAAAGAAAACGAATGTTAGACATCAGAGAAGATAGAATTAAGAACCGAGAACACCAACTTCAAATCGAACAAGAGGAATAATGTTATAATTAGTAAAGGACATACCCGCAGTTATTGGCGGGTTTTTTATTATGAGGCTAACATATTCTATGCTCCGTAAGGAGCACTACCAAAACATTAACTTAATGAGTTCTGTAGGAGAACCTAATACTGATGTTAATGTAGACCAAAACTTTAAATTTCATCTAGGTCAGAGATATCAACTTATCTTAGCTAAGATGAATAACTATAAAACAACTAAAACTTATTCAGTAACTACGGCCAGTAATATTCAAACTTATCCTATGCCCCCTGGCTTAGTTACAGTAGAGGGTGGATATATAACAGTTGGTTCGGTTAATTTTCCTCTAACTCCTATTTTGTCTCGATATGATTGGGAACAATTACACGCTATAATGATACAAGCTAGTGCCTTACCGCAATTTTACTTTGTCAATCAAGATACTTTTGAAATTTGGCCTACTCCTCAAGATGCTTATACAGGAAAGATTTACTACCACTTTAGAGACCGTAATTTAGGTGTTGAAGATTATACCAGTGGGACAGTAACTTGCACTAAAGATAGTCCCATAATTTCAATTGCCACAGGTGCTTTTACCTCTGCTATGGTAGGTAGGTGGTTTAGCGTGACTGATACTACAGCCCCTGGCCAAGGATATTGGTTTAGAATAACCGGATACACAGATACTACACATATAACTTTGGGTGGAATTGATGGCACCGCTGTACCGTGGCCATTTGATACTACAACTCCTTCGTCTTATGTAATTGGAGAAACCCCAGAACTTCCCGAAGAAATGCATGTAATTTTATCATGGGGAACTGCAGCTGATTATTTTGGTTCTATGCGTAAAGACCCAGAGGCTTTTAGGCAATATGATAATTTATTTTGGACAGGCGATATAGCTAATGATTCAAGAGATTGGACTAATACTAAGATAGCTGGAGGGTTAATAGGTGGGATAAACTCATATAAAGACCGGGATAGTAGAACGATTATTAGACGTAAACCAAAGTTAAATCCTTTACAGTACAAAGTGTTTGCTACAACACTTTCTTAATATGGCAGAAAATAAAATAAGTTATAAACGTTGGTGCGGAGGGATTGGAGATAGCCTTAAAGAAGGTTCTAACCAACAAATCCCCAATCAATACTATTTTGGCCGTTCTATTAATCATCGAGATGACCCTCAAGCTTTAAGTTTACTCCCGGCTTCACTTCTTGAGTCAGGATCAGTAGTTACCGGACTTTTAAAAGATATTGATATTATTCCTCAAACCCTCGACTCTTATTCTTACGATATTAACGGTAATCTATATCTAAGAACTGCGGCAGGTTCATGGAGTGCTTTACGAACTGTGGCTAATTCTCATGGTAATGGAATAGGTTATTTTACAGGTGATGACAACTTATATTATGCTTCTGACTCTACTTTGGGAATGTATGGCCCAATATCTGGTTCTCCACAATTTACTGATAATTTTATTATTTCTAAGGGTGGAGCAAGACAAAATACTTACTCGGCTTCTTTAGTTGCTGCTAGTTCACAATATGCTTATCACGCTGATGCTGTTTCTCTTTCAATCACAGGTGATTTAACTATGGAATGCTATATTAAGCCAACTTCTCTCCCTACTATTGGAAATTCAATGATTTTAATGTCTAAATGGAGGTCGGGTAACAATACTCGTTCTTACAAATTTGATATTGCTGGTATTTCTGCAGTTTTTGGAAGTGCAATAGATGGAAATTTAACTGTCAGTTCTAATACTACCGATGCCCCAATAGACAGTGCTTGTACAGGAACAAGTGGTTCTAATTCACTTTCAGCTACCAATGCCTCTTTTGCCTCTGGACAGGAGATTTTAATCCATCAATCTCAAGGAACTAATGCTGGAAGTTATATGAGAAATAAAATTGTTTCTTATACCGCTGGAACAATCACTTTAGATCAGGCTTTAAATATGTCTTATACCACAGGTGCTCAGGTTTTAGTCTTAAAACAATATGGGAATGTCACAGTTAATAGTGGAAAGACTTGGACAGCTAAAGATTGGAATGGAACTACTGGAGGGATATTAGCCTTTTTATGTAATGGAATATTAACTATTAATGGGATAATAAGTGCTAAAGGTACCGATAAGACAGGATCCGTTCAACCTCCTCCAGTTGGTGCTGTTGGTGGTGGTTTTAGAGGCGGAGCAGCCGTTGAAGGATCTACAGGTGCTTATTCTGGTGAAGGTACTACTGGAGTTAGTTTAGTTACATCATCAGCTAATGGAAACGGTGGAGGTGGTGGTGGAGTTGATTTAAGTTATGGTAATAGAGGTGGCGGTGGAGGTGGAAATGGAAGCGCTGGCATTTCTGGGCAAAATAGTGGTGGCTTAGGAGGTAACACCTCTAGTTCAAATGATCTTACGTCATTAACATTCGGTGGTGGTGGTGGTGGTGGTAGAGGAACTGTTGGTACAGATCAAGGTGCTGGAGGATCTGGTGGTGGAATTATTTTTATTTTAGGAGCAACAATAAATATAACTGGATCAATAAATGTAAATGGTGGTGCTGGACAATCTAATGGAGGTTCAGATCAGTCTTGTGATGGAGGTGGTGGTGCTGGTGGTTCAGTATTATTAAAATGCCAAACTGCCACTTTAGGATCTGGTTTAATAACAGCAATAGGTGGCGCTGGTGGAGGAGAAGGTGGTGGCGCTGGAGGTAATGGTAGAATACATATTGATTATTATAATTCTTATACTGGGTCAACGACTCCAACTATTAATGCTAATCAAGATAACAATCTATCAACTAATACTACATATCAACTACGCCTATGGATTTCTTCTAATGGGACAGTACAAGAAACTTTAGCTAGAACTTGTGATTTAACTTTAAATTCATGGAAACATTTAGCAGTAACTTGGACAGCAGCTAGTCATTCAGCAGAGTTCTTTTTAAATGGAAATTCTCTAGGAACTTCATCGGGTTCTTATACTTCAATCTCAGACAATACGTCAGCATTTGCTATTGGTTCTCAAGATACAGATTTAGGTAGTTATTTTAATGGTCAAATAGATGAATGTCGTTTATGGAATATAGTTAGGACAGTAGATGAAATTTATTCTTACAAAGATGTTCAAATAAGTGCTTCAACAGTTGGGTTAGTAGGATACTGGCAATTAAACAATGATTGGGCAGATCAAACTGCGAGCAATAATACTCTAACAGCAGTTAATACTCCAACATTTACTACTGACACGCCTTTCTTAAGTCCTACTACTCGTTTAGATATAGATTTATCTCAAACTGCATCAGGTCAAACCTATGATGTTCCCATTGCTATAAGTGAAACAATAGCTAATAAAGTATCATTTATTCCTAATAAAGATCCTCTTAAATCTATATCAGTTAAAATTGATACTAAAGGTACGGGGAATTGGACACTTACCTTGCATGATGAAAATAATAATGAAATTGCATCGAAGACAGAATATAATTCAACTGCATCTTTACTTTTACAAAGTTATTCTGAATCTAATCAAAGTTATGACTATCCTTTAACAGAATCAAGTGTTGGAGAATCATTTTTTAATGTAAACCAAATTACTCTAAATTACTGTAAGTTTTATTTGAAACAAAAAGTACATGCTTATCCAGAACCAGTGGTAACTCCAACGGGAAATTGTTATGCAAAAGTTTACGCACTTAATGGAAATGTTGGCGTTGATAGTGTTCCTGTTGGTGATCCTTTAGCTATATCAGAACCAATAGATGTATCAACATTAACTACATCTTATACATTAACTACTTTTACTTTTATTGGTGCAAATAAAATTACATTAGAAAAAAACACTAATTATTTTATAGTTATCTATTATGAAGGAACACCAGGTCAACTTGATGCTGGTGTTTACGTAGGTTCTGACAATACGTCTCCTACATACTCAGGGAACGCTGCTTATTTAGGAAGGAATTGGTATCCTGATACAAGTTATTGTTTATGTTTCTATGTCTATGGTAATTATACTAATACTTTAAATACTGGGGATTTTGAGTTTATATTTTCTACTGCAGTAAGACCTCTTTTAAACGCAACTTATCATTTTCATATTACCTCTACTGTGGCAGATGGAAAAGTAGTTACAAATACAACAGCAGATTTATCCACAGTTCAGTACTATACTTACTTTCAAATTCTAGTCACCGATACTATGTATCACCCAATTATTCAATTCCAATGGCAACCTTTAGGAGGAACTTTAACTGGAGCAATGATTATCGGTAACGAACGCTATTTAGCGGTTTGGGACGGTTCTAGTTATGACCCTAACTTTATAACTTTAATGACTGGCTGGAAAGTACGTTGTTTTGCTCAATGGAGAAACTATTTAGCTATCGGAGTATGGAAAGGCGATAGTATCACCGACTATCATCAAGGAAGAATTTATTTTTGGACTGGTTATCAACCTGCTTACGATTTCTATATAGATATTCCCGATGGACAGATTAATGCCATGCATGGTGTTGATTCAGACCTTTATATTTTTGCCGGTTGGAGAGGGAATTTAATCGACTATAAAGGGGGAGAATATTACAATACTGGTAATTCTAGTTCTAATAAACTTAAACGTATGCCATTACTCGAACCAGAATGTTATACCGAAGTTTATCCTAAGGCTATTAATATGTGGCGAGGACTTTTACATTTTGGGTTGTATGCTGATACTGACTCAGTATCCTCTCAAAAAGGTGTCTATTCTTATGGAACTCTCAATGAATGGTATCCTAATTCTCTTTCATATGATTATCCTATCTCTACAGGTTCAAGGGGTTCAACAGTTAAAATTGGTATGGTGTATCCTATCGGTCAAAATTTACTTATAGGGTGGCAAGATGGGTTGGCATGTGGTTGTGATGTGGTTAGTTTTTCTAATCCTCCCGCAAGTGAAGGAGAAGTTCAAATGTATCTTAATGATGGAGGAACTGTTTGGAAGTATGAAAACAATACTATGTTTAGGGTTGACCATGATACCCTAAAAACAGGAGAAAGTATCACCCCTCAAATAAGTATAGATAGGGTTGGTAAAACTCCTACATTTACTCAATTGGAACCAAGTGAAACGGTGGGAGATATTGCTAAATCCCAATCTATTCCTAATGGGAGATTAAATGAAATTCAGATTGGAGCAGTTTTAAGACAAACAAATGGAACATCTCCAGTTCTTAAGGCATTAACTATTGCTCAAGACCCACTTGAGTCAGAACAACAACTATAATGGAAGATAAAGTAAAAATTATTAATAATCCGGACGAATTTAGTTCCAAACAAATAGAGAAAAATGACCCTGATAAGTCAAGTTCTTATCAAACGACACAGTCTTCTGATACTACAAAAACTCAAATTTTTTCTCAAGATGTAGTATCAGGGGCTATCAATCAACGTCACTTATATCCCGGTGGTAATCAAAGAGGAGATATGTATTATGGACTTGATGGAGTACGTTTTACTAGACTTCCAATAGGAGCAGAAGGACAAATACTTAAAATAGTAAATGGAGTTCCGACTTGGGTAACTCCGTAAAATAATGTTATAATTAAACAAAGGACATACCTCGCTATTATTGCGGGGTATTTTTATTATGAAATTAAATAAACTTTTACCAAGATATGAAAGTTCTTCTGATGTAGCTGCTAATGCTACTAGCACAGGAAACAACGCTATTAATTCATTTGACCCCACAACTACGGCTTCTACTCAACAAGCTAGTTTAGGAAGTAGTGGTTTAGGTGGACTTTTAAGTGGAGAAACGAGTGACTATGTCAAAAGATATCAAGCGGCAGTCGCTGCTAATCCTACGGTCACGGATTTGTATAATACGGCCAATCAAACATACAATGTTAATAATTTGGCTTCTACGGCGACTAATTTATCCAATCGACTTACAAACGTCGTTCCTAACGCCTATAAAGGGGCTAAAGGGTTCGATATTGGTTCAGGTGATATTAATAATGGGATATCTAATGCTACGGCATATCTAACCCCCCAATCTAACGCTGCTACAAATAATTATAATACAGCCGCAGAATTAGCTTCTAAATATGTTACCGCTGGTCAAGCACAAAATTCTCAAAATCTTTTGGCTATTCAATCTGAAGGAACTTTGTTAGCTCAACAAGAAGCAGCTCAAGCTACTGGCTGGAACCAAACACTACAAAATGAATATGACGCTTTAATTGCCAAAATGAATGCTGGAGTAACTTTAAGTGCATCTGAAATGGCTAGAGCTAATACTTTAGCTCAAACAGAGGAAGCTTATAATCAAGCCGTTTACACTGCAAATGCTGCCAATGCTTACCAAACTATTCCTGCCGCTAGTACACTTTATAATACGGTTACAGGAGCAACTTATACTCAATAATATGGAGGAATTACTTTTTGCCAAACCAACAGTAAAAACAGAAGCTACCGATGAGGTACTTTTTGCTAGACCTGTAGTTGGTAAAAATGTAGAGAAGGCAGAAGATGTTTTATTTTCTAAACCTCAAGTAAATTCACAACCTAAAACAAATACTAAATATGACGGTTCTTGGGATAGTTTTAAAAAGGTAGCTAGTGAAATAGCCGGTCAAGAGAATTATCCTGTTAATGTCCTTTTAGGTCAAGCTGCTTTAGAAACTGCCAGAGGAACATCTACTTTTGCTAAACAAAGGAATAATTATTTTGGTATGAAAGCTTATGACTCTAATCCTGATAATGCAACAAAATATAACTCACCAGAACAATCTATAAAAGACTATATCAATCTAATTAAAAACACACCTCGTTATGCAGGTGCTTATCAACAATATTTAAAAGACAAAAATAGTTTAAAGTTATTACAAGGTATTCGAGCAGCTGGTTATGCTACTGACCCTAACTATGTTAAAAAAGTAGCTTCTATGCCAGAATTTGGAGGTACACAATGAGTGATAATGATAAAAAAAATAAAGTAAGTGATTTTATCCAAACACTAGTTAATTCTACTGAGAATGTTAAAAATAAAATTCTTGACCCTAGAGATGAATATATAAATAACCCTAACTATCAAGAACAAACTAGTTTAGGTGGTGCTTTATATAACACTGTTAAAGGAGCAGGTAACATGGTCAAGGGATTAGTAAGTTTACCTGGACAAGTAGTTAAAAGTATATCCAATAATACAGTTGGTGAAGATTTAGTTAATACTGCTAAAGGTTATGGAAATTATATTAATAATCTAGCAGGAGAACCTGTAAAAGTGGAGGATGGTAAATTTGCTTTACAAGCACCAAGTATTCTCCATGCCGCTAAGACTGCTTATAATGACCCATTTAATGCCGCCGTTACGGTTTTATCTGCTAGGGACATGGTTAAACCTAAAAGTAAAGTTGTTAAAAAAGTTGAAGAAGTTAAACCTAAAGTTGAAGAAATAACTATACCTAAAGAAGAGTTAGATGCTTTTAAAAGTCAATATACTGTCCCTACTAAAAGAGCTGGAGCTAAGGATTTGAATATTAATGGAACATCTGAAGAAATGCTTAAACATATTAAAAGTGGCATGAAAGTAGCCCCAGAAGAAGCCCCAGGGTTGGTAACTGGAGAAAATGGGATATCAACAAAATTAACTAATCAAATAATTGACAACACAGTTTCTCCTATTGATGTGGGGGACATAACTACAGCAGCTAGAAATATTTTAGACAAAAACAAAACAGCAGTTAATTTAAAAACAAGAAAAGCTATTCTGTCTGATATAACTAGTGGAATAGAACCTGGTTCTTATGCTAATGGAAGTATAACTAATATGTCAGCAAAAGAGGCTTTGGCACTTTCTCGACGGTTAGATGAATTAAGTTCTCAATATAGTAGACAAAGTACCTATCTAACCCCAAGTGTTAAATCAGAAGTAATTGCAAAATCATTTAGTGCTGCTGCCGATGAGATTGTTAGAAAACTTAATGAAGCAGCTGTTAAAGACGGAGCTATTAGTAAAATTGACCAAGCTTCTATTATTGCCGAAGCTAATAATATAAGTCCTTTATATGCTCAACAAGTGGCTCAAGCTTTAGCAGATACAAGTATTCCACTAAGTAAGGTTCGTTCTACAGCTGCTCCATTTGTAAAATATCAAAAAATAATAGATATGACTCGTGATGCTGGTAATAGTTCATTTTCTAAATTAGCTAATCAAGTGTCTAAACAACCAACTCTTAAAATAGGAAATTTACAAACAACTGCTTCTGATGTTGGAGTTAATGTTGCTGGTTTTCCTGGAAAAGTAATAGGTAAAGTTGTAGATAACGCTATTATCAATAAAAAACTATCTAATGTTGCTGATTTTTCTAAACCTTGGCCTACTTCTCAAGTTAAGTCACCATCAAACTTTCCTTTGGCTTTGGGAAATAACCTTACCAAAACGGGAAGCTATCTTACTACCAGTAATCAATTCAATCCAAGTGGCGAAAGCCCAAATCAAGAACAAAATTTGGTAACGGAAAATATAAATCAAGGCAATCAAAATAATATAGAACATAATGGTAGTATAACTCAAAAATTTACAATACCCAAATCTATCAATGAAATTCAACCTGTGAATAATAGTTGGTCGTCTGCTGTCCCTGACCAATATAGTATTGTAGGAAGTGATGGTCAACCCCTAGCTATGAGTACTGATAGTTATAAAACTAATCGAGCTAACTTAAACTCACAATACGAACAATTAAAAGCAATTTCTGATGTAGTCGCCACTAAATCAAACACTTCGGCTACTGCTCAAGCAAAATCTGCCCTAGATAACCTTGACACTAATTATCAACTTAGTCAAAAATTAGACGAACCTTATAAAACTACAGTCAAATCTACTAAGAGTATTGATGAAGCTAAAAGAATACTTGCTTCTGCCCCAGTCGATTTACTCAATAAATTTAAATCAGTAGATGCTCTTATAAGCTCTACAAACGCTGATTACTCAAAACTAGGGAATATTATCAAAGCCATAGGTGTTGCTTATCCTGAGTTGGCTAGTATGTTTCAACCAGGTCAAACGAAAGATGTTCTCTCTCAAAACTTAGATTTAGCCGCCAAACAAGTTCTAAATGATTATTACACAACTATAAATACTTATTTAGGAAATCCGTCTCAAACTACTAGTGCTAAAACTCAAACACAAGTTCAAGGATTACCGGCCACCCCAACTGCTTTCCCAACTTCTGTCCCAACCAAAAAAACTGTCGACCCTAATATGTTACAAGGTGCTACCAATCCTAAATTAGGGTTACCAGCTTTTAATTTACAATTTAGTAATCAATAAAATATGCCAAATACAATTCTAGGTCAAGCTGCTGCTGCAATGAATGCAGGTAACAGTCCATTAAATCAAGTTAGTAACAGTGCTCCAACTTTTAATGCTGGATTACAAGCACCTACTCCTGTTCCAACTCCAAATCAAAGTCCTATGAGTGCTGTTCCCAATGCTTCACTTCAAAAATCACTTCAACAAAGAGGGGTGCAAATGCCTCAAATGCAAAATCAAGGAGTTGGTGAAGTTACAGTTCCTCAAGGTATAGGAGCACAAGATACTAACAAATCTCAACCTGGTACTCAAATACCTACTACTGAAGCTGAATTGATTATTAAAGCCCTTGCTTCTCGTCTTGGTCTTATAGGAAAGAAAGAGACTGCTAGTTTACAAAATACTGATATTGGTTCAAATATGCCTCCAACGGCTCAATAATATGTCAAACTTAACTTATAAAGACATTATAGATGCAGTAGAAAGTCT
>Ga0172381_10003187_pt1 | contig 17546 bp, 23 predicted proteins | sample Leawel6488metaG_FD_119754 | JGI IMG/M metagenome (GOLD analysis project Ga0172381, IMG submission 119754) | Leachate microbial communities from a municipal landfill in Southern Ontario, Canada - Leachate well 64-88 metaG | ecosystem: Engineered > Solid waste > Landfill > Unclassified | place... | reverse complement strand
GGCGGCGGCGGCCTCGATCATCCGGCGGGTCTTGTCGAGAGACCGCGAATGATTCGCCCCGATCTCGGCGATGATTTGGACTGCATCCGGCGTCATGGCGTGCAGTATACAGGCTCGGGCGTTGTTGTCCATATTCCCCGCAGGCAGGCCGCTCTCCTTTGCCCCGGGGCCGTTCGCATGCTATGCTTTGGGTGAACCCTGTGCGAGGAGAATGCGATGCAGCACGAAAAGCCCCTGTGGATGCCGAAAGACACGTTGGTGTTCGCGGTCGTCTTCATCCTCTCGGCCGTCGGCTTAGCCGGGACCTGGATCTGGTCCACCCACCACCGCTACCGTCTGGTGGACGCCACCCGGGCGCGGACGCCGTCGGAGCGCCACGTCTACGAGCTGGACAAGAGGACCGGCGGCCTGTGGATTGTTACCCCAGCGGGCAAAAAGGCCGTTCCCGCGCCGGAGGGCTGCTTTTGGGAAGTCAACTCCGAGGGCAAGCACCTGCGCTGGGAGCCGGGTCCGTGAGAACGCTCGCCGGCATCCTGCTGCTGATCCTGCTGGCGCCCCTGGCCCTGTGGCTTCTCGGCCTGCGCCGGCAGATGTGGCGGTCGCAGTCGCCCTGGCGCAAGCGCCGGCGCTGAGACTACTGTTCGGCGTAGAGGTTGCCGTCCCACTCCAGGAGCCTGTCGTTGTGCGCCTTGTATTCGTCGAGCCAGGACTCGTACTGCTCGGAGTAGTCGCGGGCCTTCATGAGGGCCCCGGTCACGCCGCCGGCCGAGCCGATCGCCCGCCAGGCCTGGGCCAGGGCGTAGCGCTTCAGGCCCGCGTCCGCGCCCGACAGATCGCTGGTGCGGGTCGTGTCCCCGGCGGAAAAGTCCCGCGCGTAGAAGTCCCCGTCGAAGCGCAGGTCCTTGTCCCAGTAGCCGCAGCCGGACAGCGGCGCGATCTCGAGGGAGTGGCCGCGGCGGGTCCAGTACCGGGCCCGGTCCCGCGGGGCGTCCGCGTGGGTCGGGTCGAGCCAGGTGTCGTCGAATTCGTCCACCGGCACGAAGGTCAGCCGCCGCGAGTCGATCCCGTCTAAGTAGAAGACCTCCCAGACGTGCGCGATCCCCTGCTCCGTGTAGTCGCCGGCGGTGATGTCGGCCAGGGCATAGCGCAGGGTGTCCGTCACGTCCAGGCTGGTCTTGTTCGAGAAGGTCAGCGCATGGAGGCCGGGCACGCGGTCGGCGATATCGCGCTGGGCCTCGTTGAACCAGCTCGCGACCTGGGTCGTGGTAATCAGGACCGTATCGCCGGTCCGCCCGCACAGGGCCTGCACTTCGGCGGCCAAAGAGGCGCAACCCAGAGCCATCTCAGTCCTCGCTCAAAAGGCAGGCGGGGGCCGCGCGGCCCCCGCCTGCGGGAAAAAAGTAAGCGGTTTGTCGGCTTACCAGCCCATCAACCAATAGGACATGCGGGCGTCCTCGTTGACGGCGGCGCCGGCCCGCACGAACGTAATGGCGCCGTTGCTGACGTCGCCCACCTTGTAGCCGAGCACCGTCTGCTGCGGCGAGGTCGTGGCCGACAGGTCGGCCATCGCCAGACCGCACAGGGCCCTGGCCAGGCGGGTGGGGACCTCGCAGGTGGCCGAGCCCGACGAGAAGTCGAACCGGCCGCCGTCGAAGCGCATCCCCGGCGTCCCGGCGTTGCGCTGGATCGTGTCATCGTAACCAGCCATACACTACTCCTTTTGTTCTGCGTCTTGCGTTGCGTGTTCTGCGTCGTGCGCGAGGCGCACGACGCACGACGCAGGACGATTACGCGTCGTCCGCCAGGGCGAAGCCGGCCGGGAAGGCCAAGTAGTCGGCGGCGTGCGTCGAGCAGAAGAAGCTCGGCCGGACCGTCGTGCCGTCCGAGTCCATCTGGATGGGCGCCCCGCCGATGACGTTGCCGTCGGTCAGAAAGCCCGTGATGTCGAGCTGGCTGATGTCGTGGTTGGGGCACACGCCGCCGCACCAGAACCAGCCGAACTCGTTGAGGGCCAGGCTCGTGCAGGGCACGGCCATCGGCGCGTGGCCGACGCCGGCCGTGGCGTTCTGGCCGCCCGAGACGTCCTGGGTCAGGCACAGGTTGCCGGCGCCTTTGATCGAGCCGCAGGCCAGGCAGACCATCTTGCCGATCGAGGCGTCCACGGCGTTGGTGTAATCGACCAGCTTGCCGTAGACCATCGTGTAGTAGCCCCGGTTGGCCACGGAGCTGCCGCCTTTGCCGACCGTACCGTCCTGGAACATCTGGATCTTGCGGCCCGCCTGATAGAGGTTCGCCGCCGTGTCGTGCTGGCCCGCCTGGGTCGAATCGAAGCCGTTCGAGACCATGGGGGCAGCGGCGTCCGCCACGCCGGGGAACCCGTCGTACAGGATCAGGTCGCAGGGTGCAATCGAACTCATGCGTGTTCTCCTTTCGAAAAACTCAGCGAACGCCTTCTACGGTCGTCCGTGTTTCTCTGGTGTCACTCGGTTGTTGTTCGGTGCGGTCCGCGCGTCAGACGACGTTCGACAGCCACATCGAGCCGTTGGGCTTCCAGCAGACGAAGTTGCCGCGGTACAGGATGCGGGCCAGCCAGTAGTCGTAGCCGCGCGTCCGGTCCCCCTGCCACTTGAAGTCCGTCATCTTGAAGTTGCGTTTCTTGTGGATCCGCAGCTCCCAGTCCTGCATGTTCAGGATGAACAGCCACTTCTTCATCGTGGCCGACTTCTGCAGGTAGGGCACCGAGACGATCTGATGGCCGTCCAGGTCCAGCTTGCGGATCCCCTGGCGCTGGTGGTCGTGCGGCTTGTAGCCCCCGACCCGGCCCTCCATCTCCGCGGCCAGCTTGTCCCAGAGCGTCGGGCACATCATGATGTAGAGGTCGTCCTCGTTCTCCATGTTGTGCATGACGTTGGTCTCGTTGATCCACTTGCGGAGGTTGAACAGGGTCAGGTTGTACTGCGTGTCCTGGCTGGAGGTGGTGATGCTCTCCAGCAGGCCCGCCGGGTCCGCCCCCTGCCACCAGTCGTTGGTGTCGGTCGAGAACGTGCGGGACAGGCCCCCGTAGGCCGTGTCGTGGTTGAGGGCCGCCACCAGGGACAGGAACTTCTTGCCGCTGTCGGTGACCGGCGTGGTCGAGCCCTCGTTGAAGATCTGCTTGCTCAGGCGGATCTTGACGCCCCGGTGCCCCTTCTTGGTCAGGTGCGTTCCCAGGTCCAGGAGCTGGACGTCGCTGGCGGCGTCGAGGTTCTGGCACTCCTCTTCGAGCCCGTAGCGGAGCGGGAACTGGGCGTTTTTCCAGTAGAAGCGCGGTTTGTCCAGGGTGTCCGTCTTGGAGTCCTCCAGGGGCTCGTTCTCGGTGTAGTCCTGGCCCTGGTCGTCGATCTCCGCCGTGTCCGACAGCCGCTCGATGTACTTGCCGCCGGTGAAGGTGACCTGCCGGCGGCGCTGCAGCTCCTCCAGGAACGGCAGCCTGTAGAAAACCTGGTTCACGAGAGAGCGCACGAACAGCTCTCTCGTGGTAATCGATAGGTCGCTCATAAGACCCCCCATTTCTCGCGCGGCCCGCTCAGGCGGATCGCGCCGTTACGGCGAGAACGCAAACGCCTTGGGGTTGTGGGTCCCCGCCTTCATTTTTTTGGCCATGTCCGCGCGGACCTCATCCAACGTGCCGGGCTTGAACTCGTCCGAGTCCTCGATCTCCGTCACGCTGAGGCCGCGCAGACCCGTGTCGGTTGGAACGTGTTTCTTGGCGGGCGCGGCGCCGGGCTTGTGTTTGCCCGCGGCCTCGGCGTAGGCCTTGCGCATGAGGCGGTAGCCCTGGACCCACGTCTTGGGCGGATCGACCTGATGGTCCTCGACCCAGGAGTCGGCCAGCTTGATCGCCTCGTTGCGGAACTGCGCCCCGAACTCCTCGTCGCAGGCGCCGTACAGCTCCTCTTCCCGCTGCTGGCGGGCCTCGGTCTGGGCGGTCGTCTGCGCGCGGGTCCGCTGCTCGGCGATGAAGGCCGCCATTTTGGCGTTCTCCTCCTCGAGCTTGCGGACCTTGGGCGTCAGGGCCTGGAAGGCTTTGACCAGGTCCGGCACATCGGTCGAGTCCGGGTCCAGGTCGGCCAGTTGCTTGAACTCCGTGGCCGTCAACTGCTCCTGGAGCTGGGTCCGCATCTGGGCCAGCTCGGCCTGCGTCGTTTCGAGCCGCTCGGCGAGCTGCTCGTTCTCCGTCTGCGCCTCATCGAGCGCAGCGCGGGCCCGGCGGGCGTTGGCCCGCTCCTGGTCGGCCTGCTGCTTGTGCCGGGCGGCCTCGTCCGTTTGCTTCTCGGCGGCGGCCGGCGTTTCGCCCGCCTTCTTGCCGTCGTCGGCCGCGGGTGTCTCCGTCGTCGTTTCGGTCTGCTCTTGCCCCGGTTCCAACTCTGTGTCTTTTTCCACCGTCATTTTCGATTTCCCTTCAGCTTGCGTTTGAGCCGCCTCGCGGCTCTCTCCGCCGAACTTGGTTGAACTCGCCCGGGCGGCTGTTTGGCGGTCCCGAGGGACGGCCCTTTAGCGGCCTGGAGGCGAAACGATAAAATTCGCTGCGGGGCGCAAACAAAAAGGGCACGTCGATGTGTCGGCACCGACATGCCCTTTGGTTGTTCGTCTTGGGTATCCCGCCCTCGGATGCCTCCGAGGGCCGGACCCCGCGTATTCGGTTGTCTATCCACCGCGCGTCACGCGGTCCCTGAGGTCAACCCGGTCAACCGGGTCCCCTCATCCCGTCACTTCCCCGACGGGCAGAACATCCTGGCCGCCATTCTCCTTTCGAAGTCCAAACGAGTCTCCCGCTGCTTCTCCTGCACGACCCGGCGCATCAGGCGAAGCATCTGCGGCTCTCTGCGCTCAGGAGCAGTCTCTGCGCTCACTTGATCCTGTCGCTCCATTTCAGCGCCTTCTCGGCGGCCGCGGTCTCCTTGCGGAGCATCTTGCGGGCTGCCGCGAAGAGCTTCGGTTTGTCCTTGATCTCGAAGGCGCGCTTGAGCGTATTGGCCGCCTCGCGGACCTCCCACTCGTCGAAGCCGTCGATCTTCTTCGGCTTCTCTGGTGCGCAACACGTGCTCATTTGATTCTGTCGCTCCAGTGGGGTTTGGTTTTGGCCTTCATTTTCCTGCGGGGCTTCTTCTTTTGCGGCAGGCCGCGCTCCGGCGTCGAGGCGAACTCGTCGAGCTGCTCGTCGCTCATCCGCAGCAGGCCGCGATTCTTCGCGTGGAGCTTCTCCGGATGATGTTTCGCGATCGCCATCGCCTGTCTCTGCGCTTTCGATTTCGCCGGCATGTCACTGACCCCCCGGGCTCGGCGCCCCTGTCGGTTCTGCCCCCTGTTCGTTCGCGTTCGTCGCGGGGGCCGCCTGCTGCACCGCCCCCGCGAGCAGTTGCAGCGCAAGCTGTGTCAGACGTTGCAAGGCCTGCTCGGGAGGTATCTTACCGCCTCGTACCGCCTCGATCAACTGCAAAACTTGCATCCACTGCGTCCAGACGCCGTGGCGGTCGAGGATCTTGCGCCAGTTGGGGATCTCCAGGACCCGCAGCAGCTCGGGCAGCATGGGCGAGGGCGGGCCCAGCAGGAGCTGGTTGGCCTGCAAATGGCGGGCGATCCGCTTTTCCGCGTCGAAGGGCATCGCCGAGCCGATCTCGACCTTCAGGTCGTAGCGGACGTCCTTCATCCGGCCCGTGATCTGGGTGACCCCCGGCACGGCGTTTTCGCCGAGGATGCGAATCATCCGCTCCGGCTCGTAGTGGCGCTGGGCAATCTCGGCGCCCAGCAGGCCGATTCGCTGGATCCAGTTCTTCTCGATGAGCGTCTGGAGGTGGATCCGGTCGCCGGCCGACATGGCCAGGTACGACGACTCCGTCGCCGTCAGGTCGCCGGCGGACTTCTTGCCCTGGGCGATGTCCTGGAGGCCGACCATGTTCTTGTACTCCTGGCTCATGATCTGGTACAGCATGCCGATCACCGGACTGGAGGTCGGCGGATCGAGGATCTTGAACCGGTTGAAGCCACCCCGCACCAGGCGGATGACGGCCCCGGCGGCCGAGCCGATGGGAAAATGCTTCTGGTCCCGGCCCTTGGGCCCGTCCATGGCCCCGCGCTCGACGGCGACCCGCGGATTGCCGAACTGCTTGAGGTGGTTGACCAGGTAGCTGACCGAGACGTTGATCATGTCCTGCGCGGTCTTGTTCAGTTGGACGGCGTCCGAGCCCTGCCACATGAAGGGGATCACGTAGTGCGGGCTCACGACGAACGGCCACAGGCGATAGGGATACTGCTGCTGCTCTTCGTCCTCGTTGAGGATCGTCTTGCCCGTCCGCAGGACGTAGCGGCCCGTGGGAAAGTTGGGCTCTTTCCATTTCAGCGGCGGGCGCGTGGGCCAGTTCTCCGCCGTCAGCGGCTGCTGCGTTGCGGCGTCGAGGAACAAAGGGCCCATCTGCAGGGCCGCCTTCGTCGCCAGCAGCTCCTCGATCGGGATGGGATCGGCCTGCTGGCGCGCGGTCTCCGAGAGATCGTGGCCCCAGCGCTCCGAGAGCTTGACGTAGCGGGTCTTGTCCTTCTCCCGTCCGGGCCGCTCGCTCCGCCGTGCCGGCGCCACCGCCGCCAGGACCCGCTCTAAGAGCCGGTTGCGGGACTCGTCCGGGCCCGGGTCCGAGCTGCCCCGCCCCGTCCCCGGATAGGCGGCGCCCGTCGCCGCCGTCTGGCCCGGGACCGTCTCGCCCCCCGATTCGAATTCGTCCGTCACCCGGTCCGCCTCTTCCTTGAGCCGGCTGGCGTAGTCCGGCCAGCGGGCCAGCGCGTATTCCAGATCGACGTAGCGGGCCGTCCCCACCGAGCCGTCCTGGATCGATTCCTCGCCCGTGGCCCAGAACAAAGACGGCTTCCAGAGCCGCCCTTTGACGTCCCCGCGCCAGCGGGGCGGAAAGACCTTGTCGTCCCAGTCCACCCGCTCTTCCCACCAGAGCTTGTAGACCCGGTAGCCGTAGATCTTGCCGCAGAGGATCGCCTTGAGCTGCTCCAGCTCCATGCCCTCGGCGTTGAGGCCCCGTTCCCACCACCACTGGAGCCAGCCCTGCCAGGCCTCGGAGGCCTCGGCGTCGTCGGCCTCGCGGGGATCGCAGACGAACTGCGGCTGCTGGCGGCTGAGCTTGGCCGCCTCCTGCATGCACGAGGGCCAGATGTAGTTGATCACGATCCAGTCCCAGTGCTTGTGCTTCTTGCGGCCGGCGAGCTGCTCGGAGAAGAAGTACTCCAGGTTCTGCCGCCAGAGGTCCATCCAGCTCCGCGTGATGGCCATGCCCCGGTCCTCTTCGTCCTGAAGGGCCTGGACCAGCCGTTCCTTGGGGGTCAGTCCGGCGTTCGCGTCTTCCTTGACTTCGAGTGCGATTCCCATTACGCATCCACCCAATCAGAACTCTTCTCTTGTCCGAGCCGCGCCAGATCCCGCATGATCCGCGTCATGTGCTCGGCGTCCCAGCGCTGGGCGTCCTGGGCCCAGGCCCGCATGGCGCTCTCGAAATCGCCGCCCCGTTCGTAATCCCACAGGGTCGGAACCGGAAACGGCTCGGCCAGCGCCTGCGCCGGCACGAAGGCCCCCGCCCGATACTGCACCCGGGCGACGACCGCGCTGGTTGCCCTTACCGCGCCGACCGCCTCGTGCAGAGCCATGTCACACCTCCACCCATTCATTCGATTTCTCGGCCTGAATGCGGGCGAGGTCCCGCAGGACGCGGCGGGCATGGTCCTGGCGCCACTGGACGAGATCCGCCGCCCACTGCCGCACCGCCGGGGCGAAGGACCCGCCCCGGCCGGCGTAGTCGTCGAGATTCGGGACCGGATAAGGCTCCGCCAGCGCCTGCGCCGGCACGTAGACGGCGGCCCGATGCTGCACCCGTCCCGCCGCAAGCGCTACGGCGTCGATCTGGACGCGCACGGCGTAGGTCTGCGCCAGGCGGGCGCTGAAGGACGACAGCGCCGCGATCCCGCCGGCGGCTTCGTGCATCGTGCCCGGCGCGACCGGCACGCTGGCGTACGGCCCGATCGGCACGCCGAACGTGGCGCCTGGAGTCGTCGTCTGACACGGTCCGATGTTGATGTTATAGGCCAACGCGCGCCCCCAATTGCAGCCCCGCGTCATGGCAGGGCGAAGTCGTCTGGAGCCGGAAATCGTCGTTCGCCGGATCGACCAGCAGCGGATCGGCGCTGAGGTCGTTCGGCCCCTTGGTGAGATTGACCACGTCGGTCGTGTTGTACCAGCAGTTGTGATCCACCACGGCCTTGAGGTCGGCCGCCCCGAACGAGGCCCCCGTCGTGTTGCCCGAGATGATGTTGTTGACGATGTTGAGATTGGCCAGGGCGCTCGCGCCCTCCCACAGAATGCCCGTCGTATTGCCATAGATCACGCACCCGTAGAAGTGCGTGTTATTGGCGGTGATCTTCACCCCCGTTCCACAGCGTGTAACGGCGCAATGAATCAAATGCCCGTTCAGCGCGGCGCCGACGGTGGGCGCATCGTGGATGAAGCAGGCGATCAACGTCGCGCCGGAACTCGTGAGGGCCTCTTTGCCCGCCACGGGATGATCCAGCTCGCAGAGAACCAGTACGTTCTGTGAGGCGAGTACGGCGGTGGCATAGCTCGCCGAGGCGAGCCCCGAAGAAGTCATCTTGCAGTTGTAAAACGTGGCGCCGGTGCTGGTCGAGAGCGTGCGGCCGACCGAACGGAACCGCAGATGGCGCACGTTCGCATAACCGGTGAAATGGCAGGCGTGATACGTGCTGTCCGGCTGGTCCCAGAGCGGCCGGTTGTCGCCCGTGGGCATGTCGCCCCGCGCGGTCTCATAGCCATAGACCCGCAGGGGGATCGTGGACGTGCCCGCACCAAAACTACCGGAAATGCCCCCGTTGGTGTAAGTCCCCGTCCGGACCCAGACGATATTGCCCGTCCTGACCGCCGACCAGAAATTATCCTGCTTGTGCGCCAGCGGATTGATCGCGCCCCCGACGTAGGCGAGCCAGTTGACTTGGCCCGCCCCGGCCGAACGGTCGATCGTCACGTTGTGGGTGTCCGTGTAGCTGACGATCTGATAGAAGCCCTTCGTCAGATGCCCGACGCTGGACAGGTAAACGACGTTGCCCACCATGGCCGCCGTAAACCCGCCCGTGGCCGAGGAGACGCCCGTGCCCGCGCCGTCGGTGGCGATGTCCGTCAGCGTCAGTTGCGGGCTGTCCTGCTGGGAATAATCAACGGACGTGCCCGGGTTGAGGTCGGCGAACCCGCCCCCGGCGTAGCTGGGCGCCTCCGCCCGCAACTCCCAAACTGTCCCCGCGTCGATGGCCATAGCCCACCCGTCTTAATCCAAAGCCACATCCAGCGCGCCGATCGCGAAACGGATCGCATCATTGGCCGTCACGTCCCGCGCCGCCGCGAGCGTCCCGCAAAACAGCACGTTGCCGGCCGTCGAGGCATCGAAAGCCGCAAAGCCGTAGATCGTACACCACGACTGCGCCGCCGTGGTGAACTCGATGATGGCCGCATTGTCCAGCGCCCCGCCCGACGCCGCCGTCCAGGCCGCGGCGCTGGTGTCCTGACGTCCGTAGGAGGCCGCTGTCGGTTCGTACGGGGTGGCGGAGTCCGACAGCGCCGTGTCCGAGTTGCACATTCCCACCCAGATCGTGACTTCGGCCAGCGGCACCTTCTTGAACAGGGCGCCCAGAACGAGGTCTTCCCAGTAGTCGCTGAAGGTCCCCATGTCAGTACTCCTTGACCAGGGCCTTGATGCGGTCCGCCTCGGTCGCGTCGCCCACGTTGTAAAAGCGAGGCCACAGCCACCGGGCGCCGCGGGAGCTGAAGCACACCCAGGCCAGGCCGTCCGAGAGCAGGTTGCCCGTCGTGACGTCCAGCCACTCCGTCGTGTCCGCCACGGTCAGATCGTCGTAGAACATCCGCGTGGTCAGGTCCGCCTGGCTCATATCCGCGATGGCCGGCCCGCACAGGCCCGTGAGGTCGCACACCCGCTGGGGGATCTTGTCCGACCCGGCCGCCCACAGTTCGCAGCCGAAGGACGCCGTCGCGTCCTCGCCGGGCCCTTCCGCGTGGAAGCCGACCATCACCATGTGGGCGCCCGGCTGCAGCTCGAACAGCACGCGGTTGGCCGTGAAGTCCGTCAGACGCAGTCCCTTCGTCACGCCGTCGAGCGCGGTATCGTCCGCCGTGCAGTCGATCCCGCCCCGCATTTCCTGCCACACTCCGTATGCGATCATGGCTCGTTCTCCTCATCGGTAAATCCGTGTTCCAGCGGCGCGTCGGACTCCGAGAAGGCCGGCCGGTCCTCCCGGACGCTCCAGACGATCCGCTCGTGCAGCCGCATGCCCAGCCAGATCAAGGCGGCCCCCCCGGCCGCCCCGATCACGATTCCCAGTCCCAGTCCCAGTGCCAATGCCGCGCTCATTCGGTCAAGGTCTCCTCATCCTCGTCGTCCTCCAGGTCAGCGAGGTTGTCCACCGCCCCGGCGTAGGCCAGCTCGTTGACGTCCCGCCCCGGGTCGCGCGGCCCGTCGTCGCCCGTCTGGTCGCTGCGATACGCCCGGGCCGACAGGGGGCAGCGCTTGTGCACCTGCAGGGCGATCATCGCCGAAAACAGCAAATCGTCATGCTCGCCCGGCAGGGCCTCGGCCCGCCCGTTCTTGTTGCGGACGAACGACTGCATCTCCTCGAGCAGCTCCTCGAAGACGACCTTGACCCCGCCCTCTTTGGCCGCGACCACGAAATCGTCCACCAGCCACTTGCGCGTGATGGACGTCGTCCGCCAGCCGAGGACCTCGCTTTCGCCCTCCGCCAGCCGGTCCTCGTGGATCGAACGGTTGTACAGATTCGGATAATTCCGCTCCTTGAAGTACGACAGCAGCACCATGGACGCCGGCATCTCCGGCCCGACGAAGGCCTCGTGATACCAGACGGCCGCCCGGTACGCCTGCTTGGCCAGCTCCCGCTGGTCCGTGCGGCCCTGGTAAATCGCCACGACCTCGCCGGTATTGCGGTCCAGGACCGTGATCCCATCGGTGTCCAGGGCGCTCTTGGGATTGTTCACGTCCGACAGCCGCCCCTCCATCGAGTCGATCCCGATCGCGTAGTCGTGGTCCTCCCGCGGCCCGGCCCGCACGAGCCAGGAATTGAGCAGCTCGTCCGTATCCACCGGCTCGACCGTCCCGCTGGTCTCGTCGAACACCACCCGCCGCCGCCCGCCCGTCGCCAGGTACAGCCGCTGGAGCGTCTGGATCTCGGCCGAGAACACCGGATTGCCCGAGACCTGAAACGCCTCCTCCCAGCACGAGGGATACTGCTCCTGGAACAGCCCCAGGTCCCCGTTCATCTCCGCCAGCTTCGTCCGCCGCCAGTAGAGCTGCGCGTCGGTGAGGTTCAGCTTGTGCTGCAACGCCCGCTCCTCGCGGGAAAACACCGTCCCCGGACGCGGCGCGATCGCGTAGTCCGGGAACATGTACCACCCGACGAAGACCGGCAGATACCCGCTGTAGTCGTCCGGATGCCGCCGCCGCCGCCGCACGTTCTCCCGCCAGGCGTCGTAGAAAAACCCGCCCTGGCCGTTGGCCGTCGTCTCCCGCACGATCGTCGTGCCCGCCCGCAGCGGCACGATCTCCTGCAACCCCCCCATCTGCGTCTCGGCGTTCTCCCACCGCGCGATCTCCGAGCAGTGCAGAAACTGCGCCGTGAACGAGTGGCCCAGCGAAATCTTGCCCGCCGTCTGCGCGATGAACTGACTGCGATGCGGCCGGGTGAACTTGATCTCCTTCCTGTTCGTCGCGTCCTTGGGCCGCTTGTCCCCCGCCGGCAGGTCCTCCTCGAAGATCTTGGTCATCCCGAAGATGTGGTCCGTCGAGTCCGCATCGACCGAAACCGCCATCGCCCGCCAGTTGGCGAACTTCATCACCTCGTAGAAGCCCTCCGCCTCCAGCCAGGTCGAGCCGCCCCACTGCCGGAACTTGAGCAGATCCAGCCGCACCGGCAGGCCCCGGCACCGCTGCTGCTGCATCGCCATGTGCAGCCGCAACTGCACCGAATTCGGCGTCAGCAGGACCCGCTGGCCCCCTTTGGTCACGATGTGCAGCTTCGTCGCGATCCACTGGAGCCGCTCGGCATCGGGTTGTACGATCCCCTGCGTCATCCCACCACCGCCGATTCAATCGCCGCCGCCTGCGCCACCATGCCCGCCAGGGCCGCCCGATGCGTCACCAGCGCCTCGATCATCCGGTCCGCCTCCTCGATCGTCCCCGGCATCTGCCGCGACGCCCCCACCTCCGCCATCACCTCCTGCTGCTCCTTGTAGCCGTGCGCGCTCATCAGCACGAGCTTGGTCACCTGCGCGTCCGCCCGGCACTCCAGGCCCCGCCGCAACACCCGCGCATGCTGCACCGTCAACGCATAATCCCACGCCGCGCAGAACACCGGATCGTTCTTCAAAATCGACGTGACGCTCCCCTGCGGAATCCCCCGCTCCACCAGCCACTCCACCAGCAGGTAATGGTCCGTGCTCGACCACACCCACGATACCAGATCGTCCGCCAACGCCCGGCACACCTCCGCCGTGTACAACCGCCGCCCGATCTCGCTGCCCGCCACCGGCGGCGCCAACGCGGCCAACACCACGCCCGGAACTTCCCCCGCCGCCACCGGCAGCTCGGCCTTGATCCGCTCCAGATCCGCCAGCTTCTCCCGCGCCAGGTTCTCCAGGATCTGCGCCCGCTGCGACCGAATCCGACCCTCCCCATAGTGCGACTTCGAACCCCGCCCCGCCGCCTTCGCCCGTACCTTCCGCGGACCCCGCGCCACGCCCGGATTCCCCGCCGGCATCGCCCCTGGAACCTGATCCGACCCCATCGCCATACCCCCCAAGGCGGCAAAACGACCCGCCGCACTCCCCCTATCCCACCAAACGACCCCCGCTATGTCAACCACCTTCCTGGAAGTTGCAAAACATACCGTACCGCAGGGAACCCCCCCCAACAGCCAGACAACGCCCTAATTCGCCCCAGGACGCTTTGGGCGTCTGATTGCACGCAAGTAGCCCCGTTCGGACCTCCTGCAACGTCTGGCGCAATCCTGGGGCATTCTGTGAGGCGGTTCAACCGCGAAAGGGAGCCTTGTTTTGGGGGCTGGTGCGTAGACGGGACTGACAGTACTGGGGGGGACGGGGTGCCGGGGGGGGCTCCCCCCTCCCACCCGCTGCCGCCCGCACAGCCGTTGCCCTCGCCCCGCCCGTCTCAGCCGTCAAAATCTACGCCAGGCCTGCGAACGATACACTCGGCGCCGGCCCTACCCTCGGCACATACGGCAGGGGTGGTATCGCCCCACCGCGGGGGCGTTGCTCGCCATACGGATATGCTCTGCACCTGTTTGGCATGTGTCGTCCTTCGGCGTATGCTCTGGGTGGAGGCCGAACCCCAACCCAACCCATCGGAGGACCGAACCATGCACCGCATCCGCGCCGCCGTCGCCCAGATCCGCCCGCTCGTCCTGCCCCGCGAGATCCTGATCGTCGCCGTCCTGGCCTATCTCGCCCTGCTCTGACTTGACAAACCCTGCCCGAATCCTTAGAATCAGAGTGCCAATCAATCCTAAGCTCTCTGGAGGACGAACCTTATGACTAAGCCACACGCCTACTCCTATCTCCGCGTCTCCGGCAAAGGGCAGGTCGACGGCGACGGCTTCCCCCGCCAGCGTGCCGCCATCGGCCGCTACGCGAAGGCCCAGGGCATCGAGATCGTCGAGGAATACCGCGACGCAGCCGTCTCGGGCGAACGCGAGCTGGCCGACCGCAAAGGCCTGGCCGCCGTCCTGGCCGCCGTGCAGACCGGCGAGGTCCGCACCGTCCTGATCGAGCGAGCCGATCGCCTGGCCCGTGACCTGATCGTCGGCGAGATCATCCTGAGCCAGTTCCGGGCCGCCGGCGTCGCCGTCTGGTCCGCCGAAGGCGGCGTCGACCTGACCGCAGCCGACGACGACCCCACCAAACGCCTGATCCGCCAGATCCTCGGAGCCGTGGCCGAGTACGACAAGACGGTGACCGTCCTGAAGCTCCGGGCCGCCCGCGAACGCATGCGGCGGCAGACCGGCCGCTGCGAGGGGGTGAAGCCCTACGGCTACCGCCCAGGCGAGCCGGAAGTGATCGCCCGCATGCGCCAGCTCCGCCGCAAGCCCCAGGGCGAGCCCCGTCTCGGGTATCACCGCATCGCCAAGATCCTCAACGCCGAAGGCAGGCCCACGCGGACCGGATCGCCCTGGACCTCATCGACCGTCCGCAAAGTCCTGCTGCGGGCCTGAAAACGCCCCAAACGCGCGCGCGATGGCTTGCCTCCCTTGGTGGGGCATTTCCCCTCTCTTCGCCCCTCTTCGCGTCACTCTCGCGTGAGCGATCCTCCGGTTGCCCTCTCTTCGCGGCGGAGCCGCGGGGGGAATCGAGCGAAGCGAGCGGGGGTGTGGGGGCAAAGGGCCCCCGCTGACAGCACTTTGTGATGCCTCGTATGCTTCTTAAGAGTCTTTGTGCTCTCGTGTGCCTCGTGTGCCTCGTGTGCTCTCGTATGCCTCTTGTGCATCTTTGTGCCTCTTGTGCCTCTTATGCCTCGTGTGCATCTTGTGCTTCTTTGTGCCTCGTATGCATCGTGTGCTCTCGTGTGCATCTTGTGCCTCGTGTGCCTCGTGTAATCGCGGTAGGTGCATCGTGTGCATCGTGTGAATGGCGGCGTAGCTGCCCGGCGGAGGGCATGTGCGTCGTAAGTCTCGCGGGGTCCGCAGTTTACGGCTTGGTTGCGTTCTCGCCCTGCTCCGCGGCGTCCTCGGGCAACGGCCGCGTGTCCCAGACCTCCTGGAGCTGGCGCAGGACCTCGGCGGACTGCGGATCGAGGGCCGGCATCGTGGCGGGCGCTGCGCCGTCGCCCTGGAGGGCCGCGTAGGCGTAGCGGGCCGATCGTTTGCCGCGGGCGGGGGCCCGCACGGCCAGGACCCCGCGCCGCACGAGGATGTCGAGGACCGCACGGCCCAGCATCCGCGTGCCCGGGTCTTTGCCGTCGTGGCCGCGGACGATCGAGCCCGCCTGGGCCTGCGTGCAGAAGCACTCCCCCCGCGTATTGCCCAAGGCCAGGGCGTACAGGATGCGGCCCAGACGCTGGACGTTGGGCGGCAGGCCGGCCAGCTCGGGCCGCTCGAATCGGTCGGCGACCTGGAGGGCCAGGGCCCACTGATCGCCCGCCGGCGTGTGCATGCGGCGATGGTCCCAGAGATCCCCGAAGTAGGTCCACACCTCGTCCCAGGCCAGCGGCTCGCCGCCCGGATCGATCACGTAGTCGGCGCAGGCCTCGTACCAGCGCCGCAGGTGCGGCTCCAGGTCGGCGGCGGTGTAGTCCTGCCATTGGGGATGGCCCAGCAGGTGCCGGGCGAAGGCGAAGACCACGGCGTTGCGCCGCCGCCACTGCGGCCCGGCCGACGCGATGGTCTCGTTGATGGCGGTCTCGGTCAGCGTGTCGAAGACGCTCGGCACAGCGCGGGGGCTCTCGTCCATGGTCGGTCTCCGGGGGAGAAATCCCCCCGGGACGGATGAGCGCTTCTGACGGCGCTGTCCGCCTTGCGGCCGGAGCGCGTCCCGGGGAGATCGTCTGCGGATTGGGTCAGAATCATCATCATGGGGGGCATTGTACCGTGGTGGGCGTTGCTCGCAATATTTTTATTGACGCGACATCCTTGCGGGGGTAGAATGGTTTCGTAACGATTCGCCTGGCGGCCGATCCCGAACAAGCTACCCACAGGCCGGGCCCGCCTGCCGCGCCCCTTCCGCTCGCCAGGCGTTCGAAGCCGGCGGCGGGCCCCTTTGGTTGGAGGAGGAGAAAGACCATGCGACACGGTGAAATCATCTACACCAGTCCCGAAAGGCAGATCGGCAAACACCGCTGGCGCTGCCAGGTCTACGCTCATGATTCCTACGGGGCCTGCACGCGCTACCAGTGGTGGGACGGCGTGCGGTGGCGGGACGACGAGCAATGGCCGCGCTACAACTCGCACGATTCCAACAACGGCCTGCCCAAATCCCTGGAGAAGCTCTACTACCAATACGAGCGGGACATCTTCGCGGCGCTGCTCAAGGGGCGGGAGGACTGGTTCACCATCCACACCCCGGAAAAGGAAGGCCAGTGGTACTACAAACAGCGGCAAAAGGACCTGGAGACAACCCGAGAGAAGCTGGCCCGCCTCACGGCGGCCTGAGAGGAGGAAAGTTATGAGCCTGACCATCGAGGAACTGACCCGAATGAACCCGTCCCATGTGGCGGCCCACGGGCCCCTGACGCCGGACGTCCTGGAACGCATCCGCCGCGTCTGCGCCGTCGTCGAGGCCCGCACGGCCCGGGGCGAGCCCGCCGAAGGCGACGTCGTCGTCCTGCGGGGAACGAACAAGACGTATCCCGACGCACGGATGCAGGGCGGCGCGATGCTGGGCGACGAGACGGGCGTGACCCTGGCGGCGTGCCAGCATCCTTCGACGCCGTATATCGCGCCGGACGGATCGGTGGACATCTCCGGCGGCCCCTGGCGGGCGGTCGCCGTCGCGTCGCTGCGCCCGGCGGGCCAGCGGGAAGCGGCGTTCTGGACGTGGCGCAGCCCGGGCCACCATCGCGCCGCCGGCGGCGTGACGTTTCGCGCCCTGGTCAACGTCTGGGAGTACGAGAGCGACACCATTTCGTGAGGAGCGGACCTGATGGAAATCAAGCTGATCGAACTGCGGGACGTCGCGACCTTCATCCCCATGCTGGCCATCAAGCCGGTGCCCCGCAGCGAAGAGGAGCGCTACCTCCTGGCCCGGGCCGGCTACGGCCGCAGCCCGGACGACCAGGGCGAGTATGTCCTGCTGGCCCGCCTGGAGGGCGGGCCCCTGCGCTATGACCCCTACGACTGGGAGCCGCCCGTGCGGACATTTCGGGAGGCGCACTTGTGGCTCCAGGACCATTGGGACGAGATCGCCAGCGGCGCGGTCCTGGACGTCGAGTTCATCCGGGGCGAGACGACCGCCCCCAAGATCAGCGAACGCGATACGTTTCCGCGGCCCGATTTTTGACAACCACCCGAACGGAGGAATGAGTGATGAGCAAGAGAGAGAAGGTAAAGCAGGCGGATTCCCGCGCGGCCGGCCATGCCGGTGCCGACGGGAAAAACGTCGGCACGACCCCGAAGACTGAAGCGTTCTGGCAAGGCGCGGAGCCCGGCCTGTACGGCGGCCGGCAGAAGCGGCTCGATGTCCCGACGTACGACGCCGAGGGCGCGGGCGACAAGGAATACGACTGGTCGAGAGCCCGCGAAGTCACCATCGCCGATGAAGTGGGTCTACGGATCATCATGGGCGACCCGCTGAACATCTCGTCCCCGAACGTCTGCATCGAACGCGCCGTGGATCGCTGGCGGCTGTTCATCCACATCGACGGCGGCGACCCATTCTGCTACATCGAGATCACCGACGCCGAGGCGATGGTCCTGGT
>Ga0172381_10003186_pt1 | contig 17552 bp, 7 predicted proteins | sample Leawel6488metaG_FD_119754 | JGI IMG/M metagenome (GOLD analysis project Ga0172381, IMG submission 119754) | Leachate microbial communities from a municipal landfill in Southern Ontario, Canada - Leachate well 64-88 metaG | ecosystem: Engineered > Solid waste > Landfill > Unclassified | place... | reverse complement strand
GGGCTGTACTTCTCGACAAACGACTGCACGGAGTCCTTCCACACGGATGCCAGCCTCATCGTGACTCGGTGCAGTATGCTCTTGTCGAACATCGGACCCGAGTTATGGGCAGCCAAGAAGAGGTCGCCGACGTTCTTCATGCTGGTCAGGGCGCGATCCCTGTAGACCTGGGACGCCACCCGCCAATCGTTGGCCGAATGGCTCAGAAGCCCCTGCGTCTCGATCAACGCCTCAGCCACCTTCGGCCTTGCGTCCAGGTAGTTCCAGAACGCATCCCAGAAGTGCGGGGCTCGCGACTTGGTTTCATTTGGAGCGAACAGCAGGCTCATTACGCCGTCCGCGTAGATTTCCTTGGCCGACCTGTCGATTGGGCGAGCCTTAGCCGCCAACGACTCGCCACCTGGTCGCTCGTCTGGCCGCCAATACCGGGACAGCGCGAGCAGCTCTTTCCTGATAAGGTGGCCGTCGAACAAGCGGCGTTTCTCGATCTCCGCGGTCAGCAGGTCTTGGAATTGCTGCTTCATGTCCCCGGCGGACGGCTTAGCCCTGCGCTTGAATACCTTGCCGGTCGGCGTCTTGGTCTCTTTGGTGAATCGGTCGAACTCGGGCGGGAGATCGGTGCCCTGCTTCGCGGACTCCATTGCCGCCTTAACCGCGAGGGCCTTTTCGCGGTTGCTCATTCGCTTGATGTAGTCAACCAGATCCTTCGGAAGATGGTCCCACGTCAAGCGATTGAATACGTCGAGAATGTCCTTGGCTGCAACCTTCAGGCGAGTAACCACGAACTCGGGGACTTCCTCAATCGGCATTTTCTTGCGGGCGATCCGTTTCGCTTCGTTGCGGAGCCGCTTCACGTCGTCACGGGTGATGACATCGAACGGGGAGCCCGGATACTCCTTCATGAACCGCCCGGTTTCCCCGATGGTCGCCTTGATGTGGTTCAAGATGGTCCCGCGCTTCAGGTCAAGCACGCCCGATGGCAGGATGTCGATGACGTGCCCCAACTCGTGCATGAGGCCCATCAGTGTATGGGGGTCGTTCGGCTTGTAGAGCGAGTTGATGACTACTTGAAGCCTGGCGCCGTGTTGCGGGCTGATCCTGCCGGCCCGGACGGCCGCGACGACATTCTCGTGCATCTTGCCGAGAACCATATCATTGCCGGTGAGTTGCCCCTGGAGCCAGAACACGTCCGCCGGCTTCAATGCGTGTGCGTGCTTCAGCCCAGGAAACCGCTTCTGCGCCCACGCACTGACCTCTGCCGGCCCGGTGTCGGCCTCGCCGATGTTGGCGATGTTCGGGATCTTCTTGCCAGGTCCGGCAGGTTCCGCCGAGCCGCCCTCGCGCATCTCGTGGGTGAACACTGTCTCGCCTTCTTCGGCCTTTGGCTCGACACTCCACGCCTTCTCTACAATGTTGTCCACGTCCGCGCGCTTCATCAGAAGCTGCTCGGTCTTTCCCGACCGCAGGTAAATCGCCTTGTTTTCTTCCACGGGGAAGCGAATCATGGCGTCTACGCGGCCAGTCGCCCCCTTCTTGCCTTTTGGCTGGGGCTCCGAGAACTTAAGCGCGTTGGTCAGCACGTCCCGGTAGAGGTCTGCGGTCAGGAGAGCAACGGGTTTTGAGCCGGGCCTGTCGTTGACGCGGGCGACCATTTCCCCTGGGACGTTGCGGACGTATCCGATGGTCCCATCCGTGTTGAGGGTCGCAACAAGCGTGCCGTGCTGCTTTTCTTTTGGGGTCGGGTAAGTTCCGACCATGACCTGCACGAGCTTGCGGTATTCCTCGCGAACGTCGATTTCGGCTTCTACCAGCTTCGACCCCGCCATGTCTTGCCATCGCTCGGGCGTAGCGTGCTGAGCAGCAATATCGGGATCTCCCTCTGGCTTCTTTCCCATCGCGTCGTTGTGCTTGATGGCCATGTGGCCATCCGCAGCAAACATGAAGTCGTTCGTGACGACAAACGCCTTTTTGGCCGTGCCCTTCACGATCTTCTTGAGTGTCGCTACGCGCTTGGCGGCGTTTTCCGCCGATGGGATCGACGACTTCCCTGGCGTCCCTGGACGTGATGGCTTCGGCGGTTTCGCGGTTGACGTGAACGCCTTCACCGCTGCGTCATGGCCGACCCAGTCCTTGTACACCCACATTTCTCCCTTGACGTTTCCCATCTCGAACGTGGCTGTGGTGGTTGAGTCGGCGAACTGCTGCTGAATCCTCTGCTGGTACTCCTGCCCCTTTGGTGTGGCGAGCAAGTCTGGATGCCATTCCCTAGCTATGATTTCACGTTCGATTCGGGCGTCGGTGGGGCCTGGGGACTTGGAGAGGTAGTTGTCAACGTGCTCGGCAAAGGGAGGGTACCATTTGTCGAAGTCGAAGTCGGGGTCTGCCCCGGGCTTTCTTGCGGGAACAGGCTCTGCTGCTCTCCCGACCTCAGGCTTAGGTGCCACAGTGGTATCGGGTTTGGTTTCGACATCGGCTGTCATCCTTTCTGGCTCTGCCTGCGCTTCCGCCTCCCGGGGGGGCTCGGAAGGTGCTTTGCGGCTTTCAACCGGAAGCCAAAGCACTTCGCGGCGCAGGCGATCCCGCAAGCCCTCCGGGATTCCATACTTCTCCGCGACGGCTACGATCTCTGCTTCAACTTGGGCCATCTGCTCTCGCGTTGGCCAGCCAAGTACTTCTGGGCTCCAGCTTGTTGCCTCCTGGGCTCTGCTGGTCGCTTCGTCAACGGCCTGCTTCCACTTTCCGCCAGTCTCTCCGGCCGGCTCTGGGGGCTTGGCCCCGGCGTCCTCTGGCGGCGGCGTCAACCTCTCCGGCAGCGGGCCAGCGACCTCTTCATCCCTGACGGGGATCTCCACCCGCTCAGGCCGGGGCGTGATCTGCCCCGTCTCGGCCCGCTCCTTCGCCCGGACGTGCATGTCCTGAAGCACCGACGGCGTAACGGTTTGGTCGGGCTTCAGCCCTTCTGCCTGAAGATCCTCCGGCTTGATCTCGGGTAGGGCCGCCAGTCTGCGTACTGAATCTTCCGGCAGGTGCTCGACCAGGGGAGACTGGAGAATGTCGTCGGCGGATATTTCAACGACGCCATCCCGCAGCGTGGACTCGGACGCCAGCTTTCGGATCTCCTCTGAGAACCGCTGGCGGACATCGGCGGTCACGTCAGGCCCGCCGCGAATACCAAGCAAGGTCATTGCTTTCCGAGAGGGAGGCTCTTCAGCGCTAGTCACGGGGTTTGTCTTGCGTTGACTGACAAGTTCATCAATGGCCTGCCTAGGCATATTGGCGTAGAACCCGCTGACAAACTCAGGGTCTAGGATGGCATCTGCGGTCAGTGGCTGTCCTGATCGAGCGTAATCGTAGGCACCCTTGACTGCCGCTCGACCGCGCATTCCTCGGATTGTCGGCCTGAATCCGCCGATAGCAGACAACACCGCACCAGCGATTGCGCGGCTAGACGCCTCCATGGGTGCGGATTGCATGAGGTCTCGTCCGGGATCGAAGGTTTGCTTTGCGAGCACGTCGTACGATAACCCCTCTAGTAAACCGCCTAGCATGCCCTCGATTGCAGACTGGGCAGTCCTATTCCTGAAGTTTTCCAGCGGGTAGGCATTGATCGCGCGCCTCACAGCGGGCAGCACTTTGCCGCCGAGTTGCTTGTCCCACGAGAGCAATGCACGTGGCACCAGCAGATCGGCCGCCCCAGTCGGGGCCAGTTTTGCGGCATACAACTCAGCCACGGCTGGCGGAGCCCCGTGCGATCTCGCGTCCTCGTAGGCGATGCTCGCTGTATGGGCCATTCCTGCGGCAGCAGATCCGATCTCCGGCGCGTTACGGGCAAGCCAATTGCCGATCTTCGCCATGGCGCCTCGCACGGCGCCTGATCCTTTGGCTATCCTTCCGGCAGTCGCAAGCGGTGCCATCAATTGAGCGAGAAGAACGTACGGCACGATGCCACCTGCGAGACTTCCAACCTGTCCAGCAAAAGAGCTTTCTACCTCTGGGGTAAGGCCGACAAACTCGTCAAACTCAGCCAGGGCCTGATTTGTCTTCTCCGTAAGCCACTCCCGGACAATCGGAGCGACCCGATCCTTGTAGTCGCTTGAAACCGAAGGGTCTACTAACTTCGCAGCCATCTCGAACACTTGGCGTGCCTCGTCCGCCTTCTTGACAAGGCTCTGGTCCGGGCCACCAGGCCGACCCGCCTGGGCCATCACATCAGCCGATGCTTGATCTGACGCCTGCTGTAGGCGATTAAGATTCCGCTCCGAAGCCTTCCTCTGGATCATCATGGTCTGGCGCGGTTCGCTCATCGACTCAGCGGCGTTCGCTACGACCGACACGCCAGAAATGCCAATCTTCGTGATAACATCCAACATCGTGTGCACGCCAGACGCGAGCAGAGCATGAGCGGTCTCGATTGGGAACTCGCCTTGTTTGAGTTCCGGGGCATCCGCTGAGACTTCCGGCTTGAATGCCCCGATCTTGGTCAATTCCCATGCGTTCCCGGGCCGAAGCAAGGCTTTTGTCTTCTGCTCCATGACCTCTTGAGGAGACATTCTGGGCTTCCGCGTTGCCCTGCCGTCTGGCGATGCCATCGGGCCGAACTCATTGTTACTGACACCCAGTGCGGCAGACAAAGTCTCTTGTCGCTCTTCTGGCGGCGGTCCGCCGATAAGCCCGAACGCCTCAGCTTCTCGGGTTGTCAATCGAGGCCTACCCGATTCTCCGGTTAGCTCGTCAAGCTGCTTTGATGTGATTAGCGGGAGTTGCCTGGGTTGCGGCTGACCCATAATTCCTGGGTCGGGGGCGGCTTGGCCGTCTTCTTCGTGCAGCGGCTGCTGGCGAGTCTGGAGGATGGGAATGTCGTTGACGAAGGCCATTACCTTCCCCTGGGTTCGATGAGTACGTATTCAAACAGAATGTCGCCGTTTTCGTCTCGCTCTCCACTATCCCGCACCTTGATCTGCCCGTCACCGGCATCATACCACACGCCGGGTTGAACATCCGAGTCTCGCATCGGCTTCGGCGGAAGGCCAGACGCAGTAGCCGCCGCCGCTTTGTTCACGGGGTTGCTGACCGAGCGGGGGGGAGGCGCACTGCCACGACCACCGCTCCAGTTGCCCGTGAACAGGCTTCCAAGCGCTTTGCCGCCCTCGATAATACCCCTGATCGGTCCTCGTGTTGGCGTGTAACCGCCGAAGCTTGGGTCTCCCGGCGGGGCCACATTGGCCATCGGGTCCGGGTTCTGGTCGCCAAATTCTTCCCCAGGCACAGGCTGCTCCCCGCCGTCCGGCGGGTACATCGCCTCTTTCGCTTTGAGTATGCCCTGGTATAGATTGCGAACCATTGCCGGGTCCGGCGCAATAGACGGGTCTTGTCCCTCCCCCGAGACAGCCTCCATCGCTTTCTTCATCGCGTCGTTACGGTCTCCCACAGACCAATACATGGTACCGTCCGGAAGTCGGTGGCTTACGTCCTTCTTGGCGGAATCTGTGGGGTTGCGAAGATTCTCCAGGCGGATCTTTGCAGCTTCCCGCGCAACCTCCTTGTCCTCCTCCTCCTGCCTCTGGCGCTCCTGCTGATTTTGAAGGTAACTTTCCGCCTGCTCGATCTCCGTAGCCACCTCGTCGTAGTAGGGCTTGATGTGGTGGTTGATCGCCTGGAGCTTCTGCTCCGCTGTGGCCGTCGAACTCCGAACGCTATCGGTAGCCTCGTCCAGTTCGTACTTGCGACGGCGAAGCCTGCGAAGGTCCGCTTCGGTGTAGGTTTTTGCCCGGCCGCTTCCGCCGGGGCTGCGCAGGCTGGCGTGATATTCAACCACGACGTCGAGCGGCTGTTTCGTAACTTCGGCTTCGTATTCGAGATCGTCCAGCGACTTGCCCGTGGCCTGAAACACCGTTTGATCGAACTCCTGCCTCTTATCGGCCATTCGCGCCGTGTTGGCGGCCTCTGCCCGTACCCTGTACCGCCTCTCGTCAATCTCCGATCGCCTCTCGTACTGGCTCAGCGCGAGGTCTGCCTGCTCGGCCTGATTCATCTTCTCCCGCTCGTCCACGAGGTTGTAGTAGAACGCTCCTGGAGCCATACCCCGCGCCTCTGCCTCGATGCCGAGGGCTTTCCAGTCCGTGTACCCGAGCTTCTGCGCCTTCTCGTCCAGGAGCTTCTTTTCACGCTTCGCCGCCCCGAGACCAGCCCCGAGCTGCTCGATCCCCCGCCCCAGGTTCTCGAAGCTGCGCTGCATCATCGCCGCGTTCTGCGCATTCTGCTGGGCGGACAGTTGCATCATGGCTTCCATCGCGCGGAGTTGGTTCTGCGAGCCCTGGGCGAGCCCGCGACCCGTAGCCCCGGCGAGCCCGCCGTGAGGATTGCCTATCACAAAAGCCATACGTCACCTCACTATCGACTCAGGCCGTAGGCCATCATGCCACTGCCGGCCAATCCCGTCACTCCGCCCAGGACCGCGTTCTGCTGTGCCGCTGTTCGGTCCTTCTCCATCTGGCGCATCATTTGCAACTGCGAGTTGGTGTCACCGATCATTTGCCCGAACGCGGTCTGGGCATCGCCTGACGGGTACGGCACGTTGATGCTCGCCATCGTGTTCAGGAAGTTTCCTCCGAGCTTATCCTGAAGCCCCGTCAGTTGGTTGTAGAAGTCCTCCTGAAGCTGCTGGGCACCGAGTTGGCCCGTCTGCCATTGGGCGAAGTTCGCCTCGTCTGCACCGCGGGCACGGTCGACGCCTTGCTGGCCTAACTGGCTGGCGTAGGCCAATTCCCGCTCGCCGAGATTGCCGAGCAGGCCAAGCTGGTTAGCCATGTTTGTCTGATAGACGTTCTGGAGGTTAGCCGACCCCCGCTCCTGAGCACCGAGCATATTGGTCCCCAGCGACTCTTGAGCACCAAGCCCCTGTCCGCGAAGGCCGGCCATCATGTTCGCAGCTTCGCTGCCCATCTGCTGACGGGCCTGTGCCTGTGCGCCGGTCAATTGCGTGTCAAGCCCGATTCTCTCCTGCCGAAGCCGCTCTTCGAGCCGCCCCATATCGGCACGCTTTTCGCGTTCGACTCCGAGACCCATCGTGGCCCCGACCGTGGTGTTCCCCATTCCGCTCGACGCCAGGCTTTGCTGAATGTCGGAATTCCTCTGCCCGTAGGACTGCTCGATATCGCGACGTTCCTGGTCGCCGGCCCCCTTGAGGTTAGCCATAGACCGCCCGTAGAGATTTTTAAGCTGGCCGAGCACGTCGCTTTGCATCCCGCCAAGCCCGGCCATGACATCCTGCTCTCGCTGTCCGTACCCCTGGGTCATACTGCCGAGCAGGCCGCCTTGGCCCATCATCTGTTGCCCGTACCCAGTCTGCGCTTGACCAAGCACGTTTTGAGACCCAGTCCCTAAGGCCCCCAACTGCTCATTTCGGCTGCTCTGAAGGCCGCTGCCCATCTGGCTCGCGAAGTCTCCGAACCGCCCCAGATCGCTGCTGAGAAGCGTATTGAGCCGTTCTGCCGACTGGTCAAAATAGCCGCCACTCCTATCCTGGGCGCCCTCTCCGACCGCAGCGGGAACAGATTCTGACGGACCGAGCGGCATGGGGTCCGTGCCCGCAAGGAGCGGTTGCCCGCCGCCGGTAAAGGCGGACATCGCCGGGAAGCCCCATCCGCCCTGCTGATAGGGCGCCTGGTTGGTTTGGTTGGCCTGCTCCAGGTTCGTCTGCTGCTGGTCAGAACGGCTGATATTGGTTGGCGTCACTCGCTGGTTTGCAGACGTGCCCTTCATCAAGTCGGAGCCTTGCCCCTTAGCGATCGGCTGCCCGCCAGACTGCTGGCCACCGCCCAAAAGGCCTTGTAGTCCGTTCAGGACGGGATATCCCCATAGCCCCCCCTGTGTGGTCGACTGCCCCGTTTGTGTGCCACCAGCAGCCCCGGAGACGGCTTGCTGGCTCTGCTGGCTCGGGCTCAGTGTTTGGGTCGTTCCACGCTGACTGCGTGGCTGGTAGGGCTGTGTACCAGGGCGGCTTTGCTGCTGGACAGGCCCCAAGAAAAAGTCCAGGTTCGAGCCGTACTGGTTGGCGAGATTCTCATATTGACCGCCGGCCATCGCCGCTTGGTAGTTCAGCGACTCGTTCATCTTCTCCTGATTCTTCCGCTCTGCCTCGCGCTCGTCAAACATCTCCTTGAGCGCCTGAAATCCACCCACCCCGAGTTGGAGCCCGTTTAGTATGTTCATTCCGCCAGGTAACGAACCCATCGCACACCTCCTAGATCAGCACGAACAGCAGTTCGGCCGTCAGATTCTCCGCGTCGCCGGTGCCGCCCGCGACTGTGCAGGCCAGTTCCAGCGAGTCACCATGCTCCACGGCGTAGTTTGCAACCTGAATAGAGACTGGCGGGTTGTCGTGCCAGCCTACGGCGTCCAACTCCAGGCCGTCATCGTCCCAATCGTCGGACACTGCGGATCCATTGATTGTCACGTTCACCCTGCCGGGGGTTGTCGAGTCCTCTGTATCGGCCCGGAGCCCGAACGCAACCAGCTTGGCCGACGACAGCCCCCATCGGGAGCCGGTCAGGGCGACGTTCTCCAGTAGGTTCTCAGCCAGTGCCGACCACGCGCCGGGCACAAAGAGCCGGACCTGGGCCACCTTGTGGGCCGGCCCGTAGGACAGATCGGTCAGGGCCTCCGTTCCGTCCAGGGGCGCCCCGGCAATCGCGATCCGCGTAGCCGAGACGTGCTTGACGACCCCATAATACGTCGTGCCGTCGTATTCGTAACGCAGGGGCAGCCCGGCCCGGACGGACGCACTCAAGTCGGCGGTCGTCTCGACCACGTTCAGGCCGCGGCACCGCCAGACAACGCCGTCATCTTCAGTTGTGTCATCGCCGGGAGTAATACCCCAGACCGGCTCGCCCTCTGTGTCGTTTGACGTGCCGCCCTCGATGCACTCGTAAATGAACCCGTTGGCCACGGTCGGCTTCACGAACTCGCCCGCCAAATACGCCGTGTCGGCAGCCCAGTCTGGCACCGGCGTATAAACGCCGGCCGCTTCGGTCTCGTAAGTCGGGTTGGCCTCAATGTCTGCGAAAACGGACGCCCAGCCCTCCATGGCGCCAATGGCCGTTCGGACAGCCATCTCGGTTGGAAGGTTCGAGTTCGATCCAGGATCACCCACGGTCGTTACCAGTCCAAGACCGTCTTTCAAAACGCATGTATCAGCATCCCACTGAGGAATTGAATCCTCAGAGGTCGCCGCCGGGCCCGTCACGATGCTCCCCGCAGAGATGAGATCCGACGAGGCAATCGCCTTGCTCGTAGCACCCTGAACAAGCATGAGCAAATCGCCCGCGTTCAACGTTGTTGTTGTCGGTAGTTCGCTTACTTTCGTAGCCATATCACGGCCCCATCAGACCAAGGATTGCGTTACCGGCTTCGGCTGCAACGACCTCTCCTGCGCCGCCGCCGAAAGCCGCACCGGACCCGGCACCATAAATCGCCGCAACAGCAGCCGCCGACAGCGCCACACCCTTCCAAACCACAGTCTGGTCCAGCACGATGTCGTCATAGGTTGACGTACACAGCAGGCACACGGGATCTTCAGGATCGTCATAACCAAACGCTGACAACTCGCTATCAGTCAGCGTGCGTTGCTCGCCATCAAAATAGCACTTTGAAACACCGGACTCTCGCGTCCAAACGACGTGGTGCCATGTGCCTTCCTCCAGGGGCAGGTCATTGGCTCTGCCCGGATGTCCTTCTTCTTCTCCATAGGCGTAACCAGATCCGCCCAGATAAATATAGCCATCACTCAGGCCTGGAGTTTCAGGCATGATCGCGATCAGTCCAACGACGTAGGGGGAGCGGTCGCCGGCGTCCTCGCCAAAGCCAATCGTCAGGTCGCCGACAACATCACAACACTTGAACCATGTGGCGATTGTGAAGTCTTCGCCTTCTCCCCACCACCGAGTGTTAAAGTCGCTGCGTGCGTAGGTGTCGTAGCCGTACCGGATTCCGGTGCCGACGACGCCAGCCTGCGAGTGGACAATGTGGCCCGTTTCGCCCGGATCGAAATTGACCATAGAGAGATTGCCGAGCGCGTCGATAGGGGGGCCTGACGCCTCGTCCATACCGAGACAGCAGACCATTTTGGGGTTGTGGATATCGAGAACAGGATCCGCCCATTCAGTAGCACCCTCGATAGCAAGGTCATCTCCTGCTTCGGTAGCGATGTCGTCGCCCTGAACACCCAACGACTGCTGCCACATTTGCCCGCTGGCCAATGTTTCCATTTTTGATATCAAGTGTTGCACGCTATCGAGTTGCGTTGCGATGCTTGCCACGCTTGCCTGAGTCTGTGCGAGATCGGCTTCGGACGCACACGCGTCGGCGTCGGCGTCGCTCACAAGAAGCGCATGGATGGCGCGGAGTGCCTGACGCACTTCGCTCATTGTCTGCACTTCCGTTCTGAAGATCATGGCAGCCTCAATATGCCAGCCTGCGCGAGCAGGATGTCGATTGTTTCTGCCGACCACGGGCTGGTTCGGCCGTCGACGCGGATAACGGCGGCTTTTCCATGTCCCCGCACACGATCCGAGTAGTTTGCTCCTGGGCCCCAAGTTCCGCTACCAACGGCAGAATCTTCTTCCGTCGCCATGCGGACGGCCTCTTCTGGCGCATTGGCACAGAATACAGACCAATCAACGTCCCCGCTGAAAGTACCCATCCGAGCATTCAGCTCGTGCAAGATCCCAGACCTGCCGGACGGACCAATTTGAATGGGGCCGTACAGGATGCTCGACTCGATCGTCTCTCCATCGTCTGTCAACGAGCTTGGATCGTACCTCCTGACATATCCGTCCCGACCACCAAGCAGGACCAGTGAGCCCTCGATACTGGAGTCCACTGACACGCCAAGTGCGACCGGCGCGTGGTTCGTCTGGTGCTTTACCGGCCAGAACGACTTGTTCGCCCAGTCGATCCACCAATGGTTTCCATAGCCCCACTGATTGGTCAGGAAGAGATGAATTCCGTTATCTGCCACATCGAATGTCATCGCGGCATTCCATTGGCTGGGTGCTATGGCGGTGAGTTCCTTGGGCACTGCGTCAGATAGCAGAACTGGGTAAGCCGCACCTCCGGCCGTTGTAGGGCCTCCGGATGGGATCGCATAGAGCCCGTGGTTCGACAAGAAGACAATCGTCGCGTCTGGAGTCATGCAGAATGCGTTCCGCATGAGTACCCCGACCGACTGGCTGATCGGGTCCATTGAGCCGCCCGCTGCCGGGTCTCCGCGCAAAAGCCACATGCTTTTCGCGCTGGAGAACATGATGTAATCGTCGGTGTGTGCGATGATAGCCGTCAGGGGGTCTGCAATTTCTCCGAGCCCAGCAGCGGTCCCGGCAACGGCAGCGCCAGAGTCGGTATCGGAGACATTCCAGTCGTGGGGGTCGGACTGTCGGCTTGCATACCACACATGCGGGTCGGAATCTGCACCACCCAGGAATATGCGATCACGGTATCTGGCAATGAGGGGACAACCAAGAGGCATCACGCCCTTGAACGCCTGGGTTGCGTACTGCGCGTCGGACGCATCGTACTCGTCCGCTAGCCAGCGGCTCATGGTACCAGCAATGGGGTCGAAATACTTGGGGCATCGAGTGATGCGGTAGTCAGCCGTACCAGAAGCCAGCCCGTGCGCTGGCGACACAGTGATATAGCTCGACGCACTCACGACACTGTCGATACTGTAGACCCCAAGCATTCGAGCTTGCGCGATGTCTGTGCTTGTAGGCATGACCAGAATTGCATCGTGATAGCGGTTCGTCGAAAGCGCCATCTCCGCCGGGTCCGTTTGGCCGAGATCCACCTCGACTCCCGACCGCTGGTATGTTGGGAACGTCAGGCGATTGCTCGACGCGAACGTTACCCGATAGGCTGAGGACTTTTGATTCTCGCGTCTAATGATTCCGTGGTCGGCGAAGTAGATTCTGTCAGATCGCTTCGTGTGCGCGATCGTCCTATCTGACGCAAGCTTCGGGGTATTCGAGGCCGTGGGCGACGCTGTCTCGACAAGCACGGCACCATTGGACTCGTAGAGCTTGCCTCCACACGCGATGATGTTCGATCGTCTGGGTGCAACGCTTCCCACTACGAAATACGACACCTCGAAGCTTTGGATCAAGGGGCTCGTCGTTGCCGTGCCATCCATGCGAAGGTAGATGTAGTCATCGGGGAATGTGGCCCTGGTCTGGGTCGTTGTACCCCACGTCTCGGAATCGTCAAGCGGGCCGGCAGAGACCGTCACATCCGACCCGGAAAAGCTGATTGACACCTTGAAGGCATCATTCGCTGGATGGGTGAACGTGGTTGTGGTGGCTGCTGATTCGGCCGCTGGGTTGACGCGAGTGAATACTTGAAGCTGAACTATTCCTGCGAGGTGCTTAGTGAACCTGAGCCGTATGTAATTACTGACGCTCAGATCGGACGAGCACACGAGAAGTGACACGGAGCCCGGATCATCTACCCGGCGTTTGAACACGATGGAGTATGGCTCCCCACTCGCAAGGGTCAGCGGGCTGACGAGGGCGTACGTCGCTCCGGTACTTGGCGGCTGCATATAGGCGCCAACGCGAGCACCGCCAGACTCAATGTTTGTCACCCAGTCGCCCCACATTCCAACGTTCCGAAGGAATGTCTGTTTTGTGTATTGGAAGTTGTCTGATTCAATTGCCGGGGCTGGCTCGCCGAAGATTGTGGTGTCTGCTATCGCCCGAACGACCCTGTTGCCATAGAGCCCCATTGCGCCGGTCGAGGCGATTGTGAACGTTCCCGCCTCTGCCGAACAGTCGCCGACAATGACCGCCGTGGTATGTGACGTGATCGAGGCAATATCATAGACCTCACCACTGGTGGCGAACGTGATCTGCATTCCATCGTTGGCCTGCGTGAACGTATTGTTCGGGCACACCACCGTGGTGCGGTCTGTTCCGGCAGCATAGTTCATCGAGTTCGGCGTGATCGCCGCAGAAGGCGTTCTTGCGACATTGAAAGGGACGGACAGCCCCGGCCGAGAGCCACCGCGCTCGCGGCCCTCAGCCGGGTCTTCCGGCCTGACGTTCAGGCAGTCTGGAGTCGTGTACGGCGGCTGCTCCTGGTAGCCCTGCCGACGATTCAGGCCCCCGACTGGGAATCGGATTGTCGAGAAACGGGTTCTTGGCATTGCATCAGAACTCGCGGGCGATTCGCACCCAGTCAATACTGGCCGTGGCATTATCGCCATCGCCGCCGTTCAGAACGAAGTAAAACGCCATTTCTTCCGCCGTGGGCACTGTGGCTGTCGCCAGGGCACAGGTATCGGCCAGCGCGGTTCCGTTGACGTAGAATGTCACCGTGGTCCCGTCGCAGTAGAAGCCGATTTTGATGTAGGTGTCGGCGACCAGCGTTACGGCATCCGCCTTGACCACCACGCCAGCGCCGGACGCCTTTCGGTGCACAGTGGCGAGCTTGTCTCCGTCGGCCTCGACCCTTAAGAATCCGATATAGTCCTTGTCGGGCAGTGCTCCATCGTCACCAATCACGCCATCTTCAGCCAGCAGTCCTTCTTCGGCGAATCCGCAGAACAGGCCACTCAAGGCGTCGGCGATCGAGTTGACCTTGATTCGTGCCTCGAACCACGACTTTTTCCCAGAGGTAAGAACGAACTGCCCCGCCACGTTCTTCGAGCCAAGCAGGCTGATGCCGACGCTTTCGTCTTCCGTGGTCGTACTCAGAACCGCGACGCCATTGGGGTCTGTCGTGAGGCTGGCGATCGTTGTTCCGGCGGTTGCGCCGGTGAAGCCCTGGACTCCGCCCTCCAGGTACGTACTTGTCTGGTTGTTTGCAAGTGCATATCCGCCGTGGAAGTCGTTGAAGCATACCATGCCCTTCGTCGGATCGAGCATGTAGTCGATCACAGGGCACGCCGCCCAGAGCCCCGTACTGGGACCTCGCCCCATATTCGAGCCACCGGCAGGGAATGCGGTGTCGAACAAAGACGCGGTTGTCGTCGTGCTTTGCGTCGCCAGTGTTTGAGCGTCGATATTCCCAGGCGTAACGAGAACGACGAAGGAGGACGAGTCTGCGGTACCCTCGTTGACGTACAACGTGGTCCCTGCGGTTCCATCGTGATGAATGAAGATGGCGCCTGGTGACCATCCTTCCGCCGCAGACGGAACAGTATCGCCCCATCCGATCATGTGCCCCACACCGGGCACCAACAGTGCCTTCTGGCTGTCCTTCAGGTGCGCCAGCCAAAGCTCGTTCCAGAGATTGTGAAGTCCCATTGGTTTATCCTCCAGGGAAAGTAAAGAGACGATTGTTTCTGACCACTATCGGAGGATAGCTAAGCGTTCCAGCTTCAATCTCGGAATCGCTCATTGCCACATCCGACCACTGTTCATCGGCAATCACACCCGGGAACACCGGAACAGCAGAGCCGTGCACAGTTGTCCTGGCACCGCTCATTGCATTTCCGCCCTTATCCACCGCCGCCGTGAAATGCTCCGCCGCCTGCGGACCGAGTAGAGACGCCCTCACTCTGCCACTCGCGTGCCTGACCACAAAGCGGTACGTCGCCCCGCGATGCCACCACTTCGCCGCCGTCTCCGCAACCGTCTCGGCTTCGTCGCCGTCAGTCTTGACCGCCACCTTAAACTTGTTGTCGGTGCTATCGAAGAACAGCCGGATGTAGTCATTCGCACCTTCGTGCCACCGCATGATCTCATATTCAGTACTGGCCGCAAACTCCTGCCGACTCCCAAACGAGCAGAGAACGAAGCTGTATGTCCAGTCGCTCGACAGTGTCACCTCCCGCGTGAGCACCTCAGCCACCTGTGCGGTCCCGCCCACCTGCCACGGCGCTACGCCGCCAACCTCGACGACCTCCAGACCGTCGATGTACAGTTCCGTGTCCGCCCCGCTCAGGTTCGAGATGGCCGTCACTCCCATCTGGAGACTCGTGCCTGTGGCCTGTACGGGTCGGGTCACGAGTCGAGTCCAGCAGTCTGGCGAGACGGCGGACTGCATCTGGGCCGTCGCTGTACTCCACGGCATGCGGACGTGAGCATACGCGCATGTTCCCCGCACCCAGGCTGACGCGATATACCAATGGTCTACCTCTGTGGTGACCGCCGGGCATTTCACGCCTGCATCTGCCGCCGTTCGGCTGATCTTCAACACCTTCGTTCCGGTCATCGGCGTCGGGGTCTCCGCAACCGCCAGCGCCGTGTCGTAGACAGCTGAGAACCCAGTCGTTGCAGCACACTGACTCTGATCGGCCGTGAACAGATTCGTCTTCGCCGGTGTCACCACCACACCATCCATAACCCGCCCATGAGGAACGTCGCAGACGAAGTGCTTGTATGCGGTGTTCGCGATATGGAGGCCGAAATGCAGCATACCGCCGATCTGACCAGCAAAATACGATACCTTGTCCACCTGCTCCCCTGCTTGGAACTGGTGTAGAGGCGTCCACACTGCCCCGTCAAAACTGCACCAAATCTCACTGATACTGTTGGTCGCCGTCGCGGATGACCCCGCCGATCCTGCCAGCCACCATCCGTTGTGCTGTGTCACCCAGACGAAGTACGGCTGCTGTGTTGGGCTGGCCAGGGGTTGCGGCACCGGTTGCAGCAGCGGGCGGGCCGTAAACGTGGTCATCGACATAGCCGACACACGCATCATATTATCGCTGGCGAATGCCAGTAAATCAGGATCGCCGTAGTCGTGATAATGCACCTGATGATTGAGCGGTGATCGGGTCCACCAGTTTAGTTCCGACCCGGCCACCTTGCCCGTATACCAGTCCTTCCAGGTCAGGCCATCGTCGTCTGAAATGAGGCACAGCATACGATTAGCAGACTCTGACGTTCGCGGATCAGTATCCGATCCGTCCCCGGTATCAATCACCCACCTCTGCGTGCCAGCATGATATCCAATGGCGTGATTGTGTGATACGATCGGCCACAGATACGACTCGCCACTGGTTGCGGCGTAATCGAACCGCAGACACCTGCGCCACGTCCGGCCGCTGTCGGTACTCCGCCACGCATCATGCGCGTGATGGCCGGCCGCCGCTGCTTCGGCACTCGGCGCTACGGCGAAATATGCGGCAATGATCGTCCCGTGGGGTGCCTGCGTAAGGCCATACGACCACGAGTACCGCATCCAGGTAATACCGTCCTCCCACGCATCCCACCCGCCCTCGCCATCCGGAATCTGGTAGGTTGCTTGCACCCACGCCGACCCACTCCAGTACCAGACCTTGCCTCTGTAGACGTTGACGACTGGGTCGGTCTTTGCCACACGGTGATGGGTCACAACCAGCGGATAATTGTCACCCTGGATGCTGTAGACACCGCCGATCTCCTCTTCGTCGGACCAGGTGTTCACCGCTTCCCAGTTATCACCATCCACCGACTTGTACAGTACCTTGCCTGCATGGGCGTACATGTACGAACCTACCACGCAATCGGGTTGGAGGTTTTCGATCGTACCTCCGCCGACCAGATCGTCAGTATCACGGATGACACCGTTCGACGGCTCCAACGAGAGTACAGGAGCCGTCCTGCGTGTGTTCACGGCATACTCATCAAGAGATGTTTTGGCGGCGTTCTCCAGGTAGGCCACCGAGTTTCTGACCATCGTGCCTGCCGATTCCGCAACCGTTGTCGTACCCATTAGTTCCACCTCATATCAGGCTCGAATGTGTCGCGCCACTCGTCAAGCGTCAGCCACCGATCATTGCCCGGCGCGAACCACCGCTCTGGCATGGGGCCCAGATAGCGGTTGCCCGACAGCCCGCACTGCTTGGCCGTCTCTGCATTGAGCGCCCGCACCGGCCGGATGTGCCAATCGTTGCCAGTCCAGCGGAACGTGTTGTTCCATGCGAGACTCGGCCGCATAAAACTGACCAACGGCGGCAGCCGCTTCTCGCTGGTCCGCCATGGAATTGCAGCCACCCAAAAGTCGCAATCCACGATGACCTGCATTCCGCTCGTCTGGAGCACGTCGCCGGAGTTGATCGTCCGGCAGCCAATCATCGTTGTACGTAGGGATTTCGTCAGGTAGATGCAATGCGCCCAGTAGTTCGTCAGGGCACAGTTGGTCCAGGTACACCCGATGAATATAGCCTCTGCGACCTGCCCACCGATCGGCTGATCGGCCCAGCAGTGTGACGAATCGGGCACCGGTTCGGTGCTCTCGAACGGTCTGGGCGTCGATCCAACATCCACCCAGTGCACGTTGCGACATACCAGCCGCCCCTCTGTGCCGCCTCCCCAGCCGTCAGAGGCGTTTCCGATGTAGCACTTGATCGCCGAGAGGCCCCCGCCGAACCCCTTGATCGTCACATCCTCGATGACTGCGTCGCGGCCGATTGGCTCGATGCCGTTCGTTTTGACGCCCGGCCAGCCCAGGGCGGTCATGTCCAGCGTGTGCCCGTTGCCACGGATAACCACACAGTCACGACGGATTCGCATGCCCTGCCGTGGTGCATCGTGCGGCCAGACGATGTCCGCGTCTAGCTCGATTTCCAAGCC
>Ga0172381_10003185_pt1 | contig 17552 bp, 33 predicted proteins | sample Leawel6488metaG_FD_119754 | JGI IMG/M metagenome (GOLD analysis project Ga0172381, IMG submission 119754) | Leachate microbial communities from a municipal landfill in Southern Ontario, Canada - Leachate well 64-88 metaG | ecosystem: Engineered > Solid waste > Landfill > Unclassified | place... | reverse complement strand
TTTCAGACCCCCTGAGAGAATGGACCATTTTGAAATTACTACAATGGATAAAAATGATAATGATGATTTTGTTCTCGATGGATATATAATGGCTAAAATTGGAGCAAACGCACGCGAACTCAATGTGAGATTGCCGTATGATGATCCAAGTTTGAATTTTTACACTTCATATTCTAAATACGACGGGTCGGCGTGTAAATGCAGAGGGGATGGAGAACTTGCTATAAACAATCATAAAATAATACAATGCAATCCAGAACAATGTGAATATTATATTAAAAATAAATGTAAACCAAATGGAATATTATCTTTAATTTTAGATGATGCTCCGCGTGTTGGTGGAGTTTATAAGTTTAGAACTGTGGGGTGGAACTCAATAAATAATGTATATTCCTCAATGGAATTCATCAGGGGACTTACAAATGGACTTCTGGCCGGACTGCCTCTTGTATTAACTTTAACTCCTAAGCACGTCACGATTCCAGAAACCTCCAAGAGAACTGTAATTTATATGGTCAATCTGGAATACAGAGGATCACTTCAGGACATGGTAACTGCAATTCAGCAGACCATTAGTACCAGATCAATGATGCAGTACTCTGTAAAAGACTTTGAGAAACTCGCAGAAGAAATGATCTTATTACCTGAAGCTCCTGAGGAATGTAAAGATATCGTAGCAGAGTTTTATCCAGATGAGGTGCAAGCATGAATGAACCCACCTCCAACTCTTTCTATGATGACCCCGACGCTATTTTTAGACCATTTGTAACCCCTTATATGAGCACTCACCCAGATAATAACTGCGGGAAAGGAGGGGATGCTTAATGGTCTGCCCATATTCACCGGAAAAACACCAGAATGGGATCGTGTGCACACATTATAAAAACGATTCACTTACCTGCACAGACCCTATAGATCAAAGTTTTTGTGGGACTTACAAACGTGTGGCAGGTGTTCGAAGTGAGTGAAACTCAGATCCAGGATGTTACAAATGGGCTGAACCTCACTCTTGTGTTAATAAGTTCTTCTCCTTCTTTACCTTTTTGCATGGGGGTGTGACAATGAATACAAACTTGAATGATTTTAAAGAGTTGTTGGAAAAGGCTATTGAAGTTAGAGAACGCGCTTTATTTCCTACAAATCCCCTTTTTGAATTGCCTCTTGATGCCAGAGGGGAAGAAATCACCATGAAAGAACAGACCCTTTTAAAGTGCCTTCTTGCTCAATTTAAAAAGACATTTGGGGTGGAGTAATGGCAGTAGACAGGCAATACTCCCGTGATGTGTTGGCATGTGATGGGAAAATACGTGGTACTGCAATCTGTCACATTAACGGGCGATGTTCAATATGCAAATATGCCTATAAATATGAACATCCCGACGAGGTGTGATCATGGGGTTTTATGTTGTTCGCTGTGCCCATTGTGGAAAACCATTCTGAGCAAAATATGAGACTGATAAGTTTTGTTCCCGGACGTGTGAGATGAAATATAAGAATACTCTTCGGGTGGTTGTTCAATGATTCCAACCGTGCTTAACTGCAAATCTATAGTACAAGCTCGATATAAAGGTGTAGATTTAGTAATGAGCGCAGGGAAAATCGTGATAGATGAGAGGGGAGAGACTGTAAAACGTGTTAAACATGTGTTGATTGTAATTCCGTGCACGTGCTGCGAAGACTCTGAGGAATTGTTAAGTTTTATATGCGGATTTGCATTTGGGAAGAACCTTATCACCGGGGAACCTGTTTGTTTTGGGGAGAATCGCGGATCTGATACACAGGAACCTGACTATTCGTATGGTCAAGAACTTCATAAGAATAATGGGTTGGAAGAGACAATTCAGAAGTTGATAAATCAACCTAACAGTCGCCGTATTGTAAACCCTCTTTTTAAGACTGAGCATTACGGGAAAAATGAAGTTCCATGCATGGTGACTCTGATATGGGATATTGAAGAAGAGGACGACGGCGACTATCTCAATTTAACTATTCTTGGAAGATCCAATGAGGCAGCAATTGCCATGAAAAATGATCTAAAAGGATATTCTTACCTGCTAGAATACGTCGCTTTTCGAGTTGGGGTGAAACCTGGAATAATCTTACTTCATGATGTTAACCTCCATTGCCGGATTAATTCAGATATGGATGAGATTAAAAGGATTTTGAAGGCGGGATATTAATGCCTGAAACATTCGAAGGAAACGTGAAAAATGTATGTGATGAAGTCGCTGAACTTATAATATCCAAAAATAAAAAGTACGGGGACTCGTACAGAAAGTCTAGGGTTGAATCCGGGGAGTTATGGAACTCAAGGAAAATACCGTTTCATTTCCATTCAAAAGAGAAGATTCAGAGGTATGTAAGTTCCGATACGGACAATGAAGATAGTGTGTTGGATCTGGCTGGGTATGCCGTATTAGAAATTGTATGCAGGAGATTAGATGATGGCCAGAATTGATTACGGCCAAGTTCCTCCGATTGATCCATATGAACTGAAATGCTTTCAGTCAGGTGAGATGATAAAAACGTATCGCGTCGGTTCTACCAGACAGACACATGAGTTTGAAGATCTCAAATGGATCGATGGCAGGTTTTTGAATTCACATTATCGTTCAGATGTTGCTATTGCGTTTGTAGGGAAGAATAAGACAACTGGTCGATGGAATATTATTAGGGTTTGTCGGGTGGTCTGATGGTTACTAAAACGGCTTCAGATTACATTCCAGTTATAAAATCAAGATATGCCTCCTTGAAGCAGGACCCCACAAACAAAGCTAAAAAGAAATTACTCCGTGATACCGTTAAACGCTGGGCTGCAAAAAACGAAGCTGAAGTGTTGGCCGCAAGCAATGAGGGTAAGGGCTATCAGAGAACGCCTGACGAAATAGGATATCCAGTAAGACCAATGCCTGTATACCATCCTAAAAAATGGCCATACCATCAGTTTGGGGATTATCAGGCGTGTATACCTGGGCTTGGTTGGTATGGTGTCGTCATTGAACGGAAAACATTACAGGATGCAGTTAGTACGATTATTGAAGACGATCACCGAGAAAATTTATATGAAGAAATTGGCCGGTTTCATGCAGACCCCAGGTTCAAAGATCATGGCATTTTCAGGATGGATTTTGAATGTACTGAAGAACAGTTCTTTGATTTTCTCCCTCCATACCCAAAGACCTGTAAATTCTGCACATGTGAAAGGGTTCAGCTTGATAGTGGAGATCTGTTTTGTCAAACTGCTGTACTAATTTTCGATACTGAGATCCCAGATCCCAAATTCAGATGTCATAACGGATTTCAGGAATATCAGAGAAGTGAAAAACAGATTGAGACTATTCGCAAGAAAAAGGAAAGCGTGCTTCGAACTCTCCGAGCTATGGGCGTTCAATTGTGTTGAAGAGGTAGCAGAGAAGCTGCCAATGAGGCGTATAAACCAGATTTAGAAGCTTGGTGTGTTGAAAATTATGTACGGTTGTTGAAGTTAGAAGAATATGATGATTATACCATGCTCATGAGGAAGAAAGCTTACTATGAGGCCGAATTACAAACGTTAGCTGACTCACTATCGAGCTATGACAAAGTTGTTGAAGAGATGATAGCATGAGTAATCTAAAACCTCATAAACGGGGCAAGCCACGAACGCTGGATCACGATGAGATCAGATCCCTTCTGGAATCCAAGACTATGACCGATGTAGAAGTCGCTAATAAAGTAAGATGTTCATCTCATCATATCTGGAGACTTAAAACGGAATGGGGATTAATTCCCGATCGATGGGCGGTTGAAGTATGATATATGCTTTATTGATAAGTTTCATGGTAGGCGTGGTATGCGGTGTTCTCATAGATGCTGGTTTCAATGAATGGAAACGATTGTTCGGGAAGTGAAGCATGAGCCTAGAAGTAACTCAAGAAGAATTTGACCGCCTTGACGCTCATAGAATATTTCGAGTATCCTATCGAATCCCATACAGCATTGAAACTCAAATACTGAATTTGGTGCATATTGGAGATTCAACGCGGGAAATATGCAGAGAATTACATGTGTCGATAGACACTGTGAACCAGGTAAAAATACAAAACAATCTATGGGGTGTGTGAAGTTGAAACCACTTCCTTCTATACCTCCGAAATGTAGAGCTTGTAATTCTGTGCTATATATGTTATGTTGCCAAACCGAGCAGTTCAGATGTAATCATCCATGCAAGGACTGTATAAAAGAAGATACAGATATGGAGGCGGGAACATCGGACATTACACAATAAAAGCAAGTGGCCGAAAACAAACATATGACCACGCAAAAATAAGATCCTTACTCCGAGAAGGAAAGCCTGATCATGTGGTACAAAAGGAAGCTGAATGCCCGCTAACCACGGTTATTTATGTCCGGAGAAAAAAGGGACTTCTCAGAACTACTTGGGGAGGACCACGCCCAAGTGTTGACGTTCCCACAATAAAGGAACTGTATATAAAAGGTGTAGATGTAGCTCAAATTGCAAAACAAATGAAATGTTCAAGAACTACTGTATATCGTTGGTTGCAATTGAAAAAACATCGGGGTATTGTTGAGGCTGAATAATGGTAAGTGTCAATACTTGCAGAGATACAAACTGTGATAATTTAAAATTCATGCCTACTGGATCAAGAGAGACTGTGTTTGTGTGTGGGGTTACTGGTTTGATGCCTCGATATATGAATACTTGTGTTGTGGAGGAGATGCTTTGAGCTCATTCGACCATCTACTCAAACGGGATATCCTATCACTGATCTATCTTAAATTTAATTCTGCAACATTCACAGCAGCCGATGTAAAAAACGCGATATGTGAGAGCTATAGCATAGCCCCAACGGACATTGAAAAACATTTGAGATATTTATTCCAGACTGCTTATATTACAACAGTGGTAGGAGAATGGCCGAGTGGACATTATCAGTTTATCAATCCATTTGTATGGAACAAACGAACGAATGACAAACGTGGAAGTCGGGTGAAAAATGAGAGATGTATGAATACGACTAAAATTGGAGATGATGAAATGGTTATGAATGATATTGACGTGCATATATGGGAAATGGGAGAAGGAAAAGTAACGAGTCTAAAAATAGACGACGCGGTTTTCCCTTTAATCGGGCCATTCGACTATGACACATTTGAATCTAATGATGTGAGAGGTATTGATAATCCAATTGATGTGGCACGTGCATTTGTGAAACTATTTGATAACAAACACGCGCGGGAAGCAAACAGTTTTAGGAAGTGGAAAGCCGATGGAAACAACGATAATTCATGGAAAAATAATAATAAATTATTGAAAAACGATGATGATATAATTGAATGTATTGATGGTGTCGAGATTAAAAAAACATATTTGAAATGGTTATATGGTGGCTTGAAAGATCGCGTATTCACAAAAACGGATATTTATAATAGAATGCATGATGGAATGGGAGAATTCGGCGCGGTTCGTGTGCATATATATTTGAATTATCTTCATGATAACAAAGTGATATGTGTAACTCAGTATCCAAAATACAGAATCGGTGAAACGTATTATAAGTTTGTAGTACCGTTGGAGAAGTGGGACTTTATAGGGAATAATACAGAACCGCATAAACCCAAACTTAAAAAAGAAAATAATATTATAGAGTTTCCGATTAAGAATCCGCCTGATGATCTTATCCAAAAGGCTCCAAACGGATTATATATTACAGAATCAAAACTGAAAACAATATATAATACACTTAAAAACAAACCCCCGTTCTCGGTTAACGCCGCGAGAAAAGCTCTACATGGCACACCTGGATATAGCGAACCAGTTATACGGGCTTGCATGTCGTATTTAGTAAAAGTTGGATATGCAATATCCAGATCCAAGAATAAGAACAAAACATACACTTTTTTAGTCCCTGCATCCAAGTGGAGATTTGGAAATAAAACCATAACTTCATATGAATCCCCCGAATGCACCCCCGTCTCTAAGTGTGAGTCTGATGTGAAAACAGTGGCGCCCTCTGTAAAAGTTGATTTTGATCCGGGTGAAGTTAGGACCCGCAGAATGCTTGAAATCCAAACGGTGAGAGGTGAGATACATTGAGAACTATAAAAGAAACATATAAAAACTTTTATATTAAAACATCATTATTTATTAAAGAGATTGAATATAAACGTATGTGGTTACACCGAGTTATGTCTTGTGTTGGAGCGCATAGGACACTTGAACCCGGTGTAACCGAAAACGTGCGCCATTCTAGGGGCGCAATACTCTTTTTAGATGCTATTATATTTATAGGTTTTCGATTGCAATATTATATTTCTAACAGTGTATTGGTAGATTTTAGAAATATTTACGCATAATATACATGTCTACGGCGTGCGTAATTTAGAAGGAATTGTTTATATACGATGTATGACTATAATATATTACTATTAAAATGATTGACATGTATAATTGGTATCAGATATGGAAAAAGATGTATGTTTGAGATGTAATTGGACTTGGTATCGGAGGGGTCCAAAAGATCCAGTGGTTTGCCCAAAATGCCATAGCCCATATTGGAATAAAAAAAGAGTGGATGAGATAGGAAATGGTGAATGAAATGGATGATGGATGTATAGTAAGTATTTATACTCGGAGTATCTGGTGGGACAGCAGATCTGGTAAACAGATAACGTATAGGTGCGGTAAATATAAGATTGGATGCAGCGGCAGTGAAGAAGAGAAAAGACTCTGCCCGGAATGGAATGAGAAAAATTGAAAATCCGGAGAACAAAAAATGAGTTACCAACCAAAACTAAATATGAACTTATTTAGAAACAAACGGTATCAGAAAGCATCCAACATGTTAGAGATCCCAAATTTTTACGGGGAGATGTCGGGATTTAAGTACACATTTGAAGAAGTGATGCAGGAGACCGGGCTGAGCTATGAAGATGTGTATTCAATTCAGATGTATTTATTGACCTATTTCAACTCATAATTTTCACTGTGGAGCGCATAATTATGATTGAAATAGGATACTGGATAGTTTATAGAGGGTGATTTTTTGAACTCGGTTCAGATCACCCTAAAGCAAAGCCCTCGGAAAAATCAAGATAAGCGGATGCAGACGGCGTTCAATATCTATGAAAATTTCCCGATGGGTAATTATCAAATCCACAAAACAACACGGGCAGGATGCACAACAGCTCTAGTAGCTGAATCTCTAAATCGAGATGAAAATTTTTTATGCGTCGTTCCTACAAACTGGATTGCAGATAAAACTGTAGTTGTTGACTCTAAAAAGTATTCTGATGTTGGATCGGCTGAAGTAATTCACATTCCTGCAAATCATGAATGCCTGATTAATACACAATTATGCGAAGACTGCCCGGATCTTAAACAACTTCCTATTCTACCCCTTGCCGGATCATGCTCTAAATGCGCGCAGTCTGAACAGTGCGAAGTTACCGCCGTACTACGTAAGCCGGATGCAAAGGGATATGTAGTCACATATAAAAAGATCGCAGCCTTGATGATGGCATCGGTTTCAAGACCTAACACCCAAGCCGGACAGGTACTTGAAGTTTTAAACAACGTTAAAAATCTAATTTTAGACGAGATTCACGATATCCAATTTACCGAAAGTACATCATTTACTGTTTATGATGACCACGTTTTTAACCGTGTAAACCTTGAGAAATACATTCCAATGATGTCTAATTTTACTTACATGTGCCGGGTAATTACTCAATTTAATTTTATTATGGGTGAGCAAAAAATCAAAAACTCGATACATGAAGTACTCGGAGGCGCGCAGGACGAAGACTACTGGAAGCACCACCTTAACATTTCACTAAAGAACCCAAGCCCCGGTATCGTAGACGGTGAAAATGAAACCAAGGTGATTGTAGGGTCATATAACGAGATCATAGAGCTTACAACCGAACGGAAAATGTACAATCTCGAAATGCGGGACATTCTGGATTTGTACGACATGATGTCAATTGTTATGAGTGATGTTATTGCCATAACTGCAATTAGGGAACAGGGAATAATCAAAATTAATTTGGCAGCCATTGACCAGACAACGACGAAAATGATTCAGTCGTATACAATGAGTATGCAGAGTGAAAACAGGCGTATATTCTTAACATCTGCTACAATTTGCTCTTATGATTACGGGAAAATGTTCATGGGAGGGTTGAAACCTAAAAAAGTTTCATTTGGAATCGGCGGCGACCCAATGAGTACGAATTCTAAAATGTTGATACTCGCGGATTCTAAAAAGTATCACGTTATAGGGCGCAACTCTACCTACAATAAACAAGATGAAATTATCGAACGAATAATAAAAATCCTAGATATGTACGGAGATTCGGATTGTATAATAATTGTATTGAACCCCAGAGAAGCAATGAAATTAGAAGCCGTACTTAAAGAATTGGGTCATCCACATAAAGTAACCTATTATAAAGCTCCTGAAATGATGGGTGTTTCGTCTGATGCCAGAGTTATGATAGCCATCGGGATTGCAAACAAGCCATCTAACGCCTTTGATGTGGTAACTACTAACACGGTAGAGTCTAAAAGAATGCTCTATGAATCCGTGCATTGCGATACCTGGCAGGCATGGAGTAGAGTTAAAGATCCAGCTGGAAAAGTGCGAAGTGTTATTTTCGCGTTGGGTTGCACGGTTGAAGAATGTGAAGCCATAACAACATGGGGATATAACCGAACCGTAGAAGTAAGCCCATACACGGAACGTCAGAAGAAAACAATTAAAGTAAAATGCGAAAATGGGATAATATCAAGCCCATTGATTAGAAAATGCAAAAATTTTGATGAGATGACTAAAGAAGGTTCTTTACATAAACTGTGTAAAGTTTCGCCCGAAAAATCAGAAAATCTCCTTATTTATTATATAATAAGGAGATTTTGCAAAAAAACGGGGGAAACTTTACACAGTTCAACTGGATTAATCAAACGTGTTCTCAATCGTCCCGATGCATATGCCCTACAAAATTCAACGGTTGGTTACTACAAAGTAAAAAGTCCAGTATCCGATATAACAATCCAGAAACATCTATCGGGAAGTCTAACGATAGGTGCCTATCAATTCAATCCAGAAAACCAAGTGAAATGGGTATGCTTTGATATCGATTCTCATGCTCCTAAAAACGTAGTTGAAACCGAAGACGATATCAAAGCCCGTGACGAGAAAGCCGAAACTGATATGAAAAGGATGTGTAACTTTTTCAAAATATCAGATGTACCTTTCCTGCTTGAGAAGTCCGGATCTCCACATTCGTATCACATATGGGTATTCGTTAATCCTGTTGATGGCATGAAAGCGAAACAGTTTGGGATTGACGTAAAAAAAGAAACTGGTATTGACTGTGAGGTATTCCCGAAGCAGGCGCAGATTGGCAAAGATGGATATGGAAACCTCGTGAAAGTTCCTTTAGCAACTCACCAGATCCATAAAACTCATTCTGAAATACTGGTGAATGGTGAATTTGTAAGAGATTTCAAAGACCTGAAAATTGAAATTCTCGATTTGAGTAACTACCCAGTTCCTGAAAAGAAAACCATCGCTACTGTGAAATCTAAGCCGGTTTTAAAGGTCACCACGCCAAAAGTTAAAGGATATAATGTAAATGTTCGCCCTTGCGTAATGGCCGCGCTTAAAATGCAGCTAACTGATGGAGGCGGCCATATATTGAGAGTCGCAATAGCTAGAGAGTTCCATGAAGCCGGCCTCGATGCGGTATCAATTGCGAAGTTGTTCAGGGGGCAAGCTGATTATGACTTTGCTTATTCCCTTAAAATGGTTCATTCGGTTATTGACATACCCGGAAAGCGGGTTAGATGTGATACTCTCCGGCAAAACAGCCCGAAATTCATACAATGCGAAGGCTGCGAAAATCTAGGGAGGTGGTAACATCTCCTTTAAGGATTTGATGAAGGTAATTATTGACTGCTCCAATTCAAAAATATGGAATGAAGCCGCTAAAGAATGGGACTGGATAGACTCATACCTTATACCATTCGATGAAAACCTTGATTTTTGTCTATGCGGGCATCTGATTAGAGAATGTTGCATTATTAGAAATCGGAATAATGGCCATGAAAGAGTTGTTGGCAATTGCTGTGTTAATAAGTTCATGACGACTGAATCAGATTTAGTATTTCAATGTATTAACCGGCTTCATTCTAATATCATGAATTCATTGAATCCCGCGACTATTGAATATGCATATCGAAAATGCGCGATTTCGCCGTGGGAATATGAGTTTTATTATGATGTCATGCGAAAACGAAAATTGAGTTCTAAGCAGGCTCAAATTAAAACGAGGATAAATAAAACGGTTTTGAATATATTTAACCGGAACAGAATGAAGTGTGTATAATTCGGAGCGCAGATCATGTACAACAATAACCAAAATATAAACAACTCATATTCAAAACAACTTAAAAAACTAACACGTATGTCTAGAAAAAAGGTATTTTTTGAGATTCTGTCATTTTACGACTGCCCGGAATTTTGTAAAGGAAGTTGTTGTAAACATTTCGATATTTCATATTCAACTACCGACATAAAACGAATCTCACATTCAAATAAAAAATATAAATCAATTTTGGAGAATTTAGTTAATCATCCAAACCCAACGGTGATAAATGGAAAAACTGGTGACATTTATAAATTATACCCTACAAAACCATGCCCATTTTTAACATCGGATACATCCAAATGTAAAATTCAAAATATAAAACCAGGCTGCTGTAAATTTTATCCGTTTGGAGTGAAAGAAGACAAATCAAGAACTCATCCAGGTTATCCAGTTATGATAACTTTAGATCGGTGTTATCTAGGGGTGGATATCCTAATTGATTTCATGGTCTATAATATCAACCTGTCTAAGATATCTAAAGATATATCATTTGATTTTGAAGAATATTATGCCGTGTTTTTTAAAGAAATCTTAGATGATAAAACAAAAGTAACTGAATTATACACGTCTGAATTTTTTGAGTTTAATCAATTTATAGGATTTTTATTTTTTTTAAAGAATACAACAATTGATCTTAAATCAAAACGTGAGGAGTTTAAACAGCTCGTTTTAGATGATAAAATGCAACGGCTTAGGGCGGGGATTAAAGTATGAATGATGTTTTATTTTCAACCGGTCCTTCTCATGGATTTCCTTTTTTACACCCGGATTATGTGCCATTTATCCCGGATGTGGGGAATGTTGAGATTGATAGAGAGCATGAAGATAAAGTGGACTTAGAAGGTGATGAGTGATATGAAACGATGTAGTAAATGTGGGATTGAGAAGGATGAAAGTGAGTTTGCTAAAGATAAACATGCAAGAGATGGGCTACAATCAAAATGCAAGTATTGTGGCAGTCTCTATTATAAACTAAACAAAGCTAGAATCTCAAAAACGCATAAAAAATATTATGAAAACAACCATGAACAACTTACCACAAAAAGGAAAGAAAGCTATGAACGTAATAAAACATACGTTTTAAAAGCTGCCCACGAATCTCAAGTTATAAACAATCCACAACTTTTAAAAATTTATAAAGAATATCGAGACTCTAATAAAGTAAAAATTACAGGAAGAGATAAGGTGTATTATCAAAACAATAAAAAACAAATTTCAGAAAGAAAAAAGAGGTATTATCAAAACAATAAAGAACAAATTTCAAATGATGCACGTGAGATCTATGAACAAAATAAAGATTTGATCTTAGAAAAAAGAAAAAAGCATTATGAAAATAATCGAGATACACTTTTACAGAAATCGAGAAATAGATACGAAGCCAACAAAAACCAAATTAATGAACGACGGCGCTCCAAATATCATCAATTGGACTCCATTAAGGGGGTATGAACTCTGCCATTGAGTATTATTACAGATCCAGACCTTATTCAGGAAGCATATGAAATGAAACAATCGGGCATGCGGGTTTCCGACATTTCCTTTAAGCTATCTACTAAAACAGGTATGAGAATCACTAAAATTGCATTATGGAGAACCTTTGATGCTATAACAAAAGAACCTCCGCGAGAGTTGTTAGAATCAGATTACCCATCTTTAGAAGATATTTCATACCTATTCAATAAAAAAGTCCAAAAGGAAAAGAACTCCACGCTCCTTAAACATGATGATATAACTATCAGACGAGACTTGATGTTACGTATTTTGAATAACTATTACAAAACCGAATTTACTTATGATGAAGTTAAATATGAATGCAATGATCGAGACGGCGACGAGAATTTTTTAGCCCATTGGAAATACCTTTTACGTTTTCATTATATCGAAAAAGTAGACGATTTTAAATTTAAATTCTGTGATCGAGTCAGAAAATGGAGAACATTCGGGGCGTGAATCGATGATGCAATTACCTCCAATCCTACAAAACCTAATAAAACCAGTCCCCCTGACAATCTCCAAAGATGGATACTGGACGAACGCGGAAGATACTATCCTTTCGTATGATGGCTTCAGCAATCCACCTATATTCATCAAGGACATAATTAACAAAATTGATATCAAAAGACACGCAGTAACTGACAGAACTCTCCTGAAAGTTCAGACAGAAGCCGGGCCAGTGTTCGTATATGGACTAACAAATAAAGACGGAAAACACGCTGCATATCGAGCTGAACTGATTGATTCCGCACTTCAGTATAGTAATCCTGATATGTATTTTGTGGGTGATAATACCTCTTTGTTGGTGGAGCATGATTCTGGGTATGTGTTGATTGCTTCTGTAATGTTAAGGGGTATGTAAATATGATGCGTAATTGCCGTTTTGTGATAGTTTTCCCGGAGTGTGCCTCCAGGAAGCTGTCCTTTTCCGGAAATTATTCAATTGAGTTATAGGAGATGATGAATAAATGAATATAAAGAAACCAATATTAACCGAGAAATCTCTATTCCAAGGAAAAGAGATCGTGACTATCAGTTGCGAAATCCCAAAAGAACTCTATGATACATTAGTACCAGCTCACCGAATGGAGGTATCTAATGGGAGTACGTCATTGACATTTGAACAGTTCGCGGGTAGTATTCTCCAAATCGGGTATAACTGGACATTATATTCCCATTTAAAAAAGACTTTTGATAAGTAAGGGTGAGTAAATGAAGTCTCGAATAACCACTCTCTACTTCCCTGAATCCACATACCACGACTGTTCTCATTATTGGTATCTTCGTGACAATCCCTATGCTACAAACCCCACTTACCAAGAAGTCATCGAGTTTCTTATGTGGGATCAAATAGACAAAATGCGATGGGTTGAAGGGGAGTGTATGTGCCTAGATTTCAATCTTGCAGTACATAACACCGCTGAATTAAACGGATTGAAATGTGGGCTTGTGAAACTTTATAACATTGATGTGTTAGGAGGTCACATCTGCCTAGCATGGGATACTGTAGATGAGGGATTAATTTATACTGACAGTACGGGACTTCATAATCCAGATTTTAATATAAAATCATATGACACGTTGATATTTCCAAAACCGATGGAACAATTAAAAGGATATTGGATTGAAGATCATAGTTCGGCAAGTTATGATTTTATTATTGATTGCATTGAAACGATATGGTGAGTAAATGCAATTATCCAACAGCATATCAGGTCTTCTCCAATACCCAAAAACGGACTACTTACCAACATTCCCGACGGTAGAAGACCCGACTTTCCTTTTTGATCTCAAACGGCATCTTGAAGATAATGATAACTACCGAGCAAAGAGAAGAGCCTGGGCGAAAACAAAACCACAATATCATGATCTGTACTTAATCAAGTATGTATTTTTCGAGGAATGGGCTAAAACTAATCTCAAGCTGTTTGAGGATGATATTAAAGTATTCCTTCGTGAACATCCCGACTTAAACGTAGGAGAAGCTACACAGGCTTTCTGTGGGAAGTTGAAAGGTTATTCTTTGACGTACGGGGAAGAGTTTGTTAGACGAGCTATAATGAGGTGTGTAAAATGAGTTTAGATCAGTTTCTTGGATTAACACATGAAATCAAAATAATCGACTTTTTAATGTGCAATTCCGACATGGAATACTCCATAGACGAGCTTCAAGATTTCACAGACATTGATACGGGTATAATTGAATATTTTCTCCCACGATTGGAATATAATGGAATCATTAAAACTTCAGATGGAAAGGTTTCGTTGTGCCGGAATGAAATAACATCAGCGTTACTCCACGCAGTATATTCAAATGGTGCATTAATTGCTAGTTATCCCGAAGATGTAAACGAAAATAATTTTAAAAAGGAAGAGGGTATGCAGGAATGAAACAACCCACCAAGTATCAAATTATCGGCTGCAACCTCATGTTTGGAGCTACTGAACGGACATTCAAATCATGCTCGGATTGTGGTCTGCTTCGAACTGATACTGAATGTCTGGATAATATCATGGTTGCGGGAAGGCATTATATTTATCAAAAAATACAAAGGTGATTTTAAATGGAGTTCAAAAATACAAATGATATACTACCTATAGAAATACTTCAAAGAATCATATCCCATTATAAGGACTCGATATCTAACTTTCCAGATATTTCAAATAAAATAGTCTCCTATGATTATGAATCTGATATAAACGTAATTTCCTTCCATTGGGACGGGGATTACCATATATCCGAAGATCACGATTATTATATTTTAGATCTCGATAAGGATGGACAAATTATTGGAGTTGAAATTTTGAACTTTAAAATTGAAAATTATGATATGGAACATTACATGGAACAATTAGCAGAAGAAGTACACAACGCATGGATGAAAGAGAAGTCAGAGCAGGGATTTCATGCTCCAAGAGATTGTCCATCCGTTAAATTAGCCGGAACTGAAGTTTCAGACGAATTCAGATTTATGAGGTTCTGTAATAAGTGCCATACCGATCTATATCCATATTCAGAACTTCCTGAGAACATAAAAGAATACGATCGGGTAACTGTCAGAGCCGTACTTGATGCTATAAATAAATGTAAAGGTGATTAATATGGATTTCAATAGAGCTTTAGAAGCTATGAAAGAAGGGCAGAAAGTAAGAAGAGTAGGAATGGCACGCGGAGATTATATAACATTTCAACTGTCATTAGGAAGTGGAAAACCAATGCATAAAGAACCTCAATATTTCAAAGACGGTTTGGATCATTGGGTTTATTATAAGTTTTCTTGTCAAGACGTAGAGTCAAATGATTGGGAAATACTATGTGGAACTCCCGACGTATCGCTTCCTATAAAAAATATGAAAAGATTGAAAGATGGGTGGGAGCCACTTGATATAATATTTCCATCTCTCAGAATCAACACCACACTCCCACCCGGAACGGTATATATTAAAAATAGTTACACTCCTTTATCCGGTCAACCTTTTTTCGAGATTGATCCCACAACACAAGCCATCAACGAATTTAAAGAGTGGCTTGGATTTATGGTAATTAGTTCTGAAACCCATATAAACAACTCAATTAATAATAAACGATATTCCGAAGTTAGCGATTACGCAATTGAATTGGACGTGTACAAACAATGTTTAGCTAAACTTGACAAAATGCTTGTCTGACATACTCCCCACGCTAAAGCAACCCGGCTTTCTCCCTTCAACGCTGTAAATATTAATTAATTTTCTTTTTTAAATTAAAATATTTTTATTTTATAACTTTTTCAGTTCCGGATTTTCAAGAAGTAGTATTATAATTTTAGTACTAAAATACAAACGTTTTTATTTTAAACCGTTGTTATATTATCCATGATATATTATTCTGATTATATTTCAACTTCACAGGGGGACACATAATGGACCGTGTCATCCCCTCAACTTACTATACACTCAACGCAGCCGCTCAAACAATTACACTATTGCCTCCATATAATACCCTAACCACCGAAAATATAGATTCGATCCGAAATATCAGTAAGCAAATTGAGATATATAATTCGGAAGATCCACGAAAACATACTTTAATCCTCAAGGAAGCCGACCGAACTCAGGATTTCGATATTGAAATCACAAATGGAGTTCTCTCCTACGTTGAAGACGCTGGCATTTCCAACGGGGACACACTCCGAATCATCTTCGACGGAGAGGTCATACCGATTATAGTTAATGTGGTAAATCCTGCAACTCCTCCCCTCACAGCCGCTCCACTCATAACATCTTCTCTGGTATTTACTGCGGATGATGTGCTAACAACCGAAAAAAAGACATCTGCGCTGTCTCTATCCTCCGTTTCATCTTCTGGAAATTATCTTCTTTCCGTCACTAAACCTGTAGAAAATACCGCGGGCGATCTAACATTAAAAATATATAATCAAATTTCACCAGATGGTGTAAACTTAACTGATCAATATGTAATGTCATTAGTGGTAGAAAAGATAACGGGATCTGCTACAAATCGTAGTTTTATAGTTTCTGGAATTGGAATTGGAGAAGGAACTATAAAAGTGGGTGGATATTTCGCAACAGACAGCGGAGCAATCACGGTTAATTTTACAGTCCATCCCATCAATACAGTTGACTCTCCAATTCCTACAACCGCGTTAACATCTGGATCACTATCATATGCAATTGGCGAAGGACTCACAGAAAAAAAGACGGATGCATTGTCATTGTCTGAAGCTTCTCCATCTGGAAATTATTTGTTGTCTGTCACAAAACCTGTGGAAAATACCGCCGGAGATCTCACACTAAATATATATAATCAGGTTAAAACCGATGGTGTAAACACAACAGATCAACTTATAACAATCCGTACAGTCGAAATAATTACGGGATCTGCGACAAATCGCTGTTATGCGTTGTATGGGCTTGGAATAGGAAACGGAACTATAAAAGTAGGTGGTATTTTTACAGCCAATTGTGCAGCCGCAATAACCGTGAGTTTTGTGATTAATGCGATGTGAGGTTCCAGTAATGACTATTAATCATATTTACAAACCAACTGACTCAGCGCGTGTACTTCATATAGACGGGCAAGGTTCGAGACGGCTCGACACCAAACTGGCAGATCTTTCAGGAAATAGCAATTACGGGATTATTTCCGGAGGGGTATATAAAAATGCTCCAAATGGACAATCTGCTGTAGGTTTCGATGGAGTAAATGATTACGTTAGACACGATGGAACACCGGGACGAAAAATACTATTACTTTCGAGTGGGGCTAAAATTCTAACATCAAATGGGCTTACAGTCTTTGTGAGGAGTTGAATATGCCAATCGTCAACGGTGAGGAATGGATCGGGGTGACCGCAGCACAACTAGACGAATGGGTATTTAATGTTAATTTTGGTTCGGTTGATTACAAGTCATTACAACCAACTACAACACCGCTGTTTACTAATCGTACTGTTGCAGCGTCTGGCACGGCAACATCCGCCGGGGTACCTACTGGCAATAATGCAAAAATGAGCGTATCGTTTGCTCAAACAGGGATGTCTACAAATTGTACGATGAATCTATACGGAAGTGACCATGAGGATCTTTCAATCCCCCGGATAATAGCTACTCTTACATTAGGA